>ERZ772805.94-NODE-94-length-101690-cov-5.921297_pt1 | contig 101690 bp, 104 predicted proteins | sample MGYA00511344_ERZ772805 | MGnify/ENA primary metagenome ERZ772805 (study PRJEB29015, sample SAMEA2737730) | human gut metagenome | biome: human gut; feature: human-associated habitat; material: faeces | place: China | collected 2012 ...
GAGCACCTCCTTGCCAAGGAGGGGGTCGCGAGTTCGAATCTCGTTTTCCGCTCCATTTTAGGGGTATAGCTCAACTGGTAGAGTAGCGGTCTCCAAAACCGTTGGTTGTGGGTTCGATTCCTACTGCCCCTGCCACGCAAAAGTAAGCTGCAGACGATGTCTGCAGCTTTTTTATTTTAATATGTCTAAAATAAAACCAAGGGAAGTCAGCTGTAATGCCTGACCTCCCTTGGTTGCTAATTATAAAAAAGGACTGTCCTTACTTTGATAGTCTATTTTATATTTATCAGGATTAGCTTTGACAATAGCTAACAGTGCCTTGCCTTCACTTCCATATTCATCCGCCTGCTCTTTTACTTCATTTTGCAGATCAAGCATCCACGGCACTAAAGGCGGCATCCATCTTAGCAAGCAGGCAGCCAAATCCTCAAGGCTGTCGCCTTCTAAAATATGGTCTCTGATTACAACATACATCTTCTCTACCCCTTTCACACACAGCTTCTATTATAACAAAAATCACATAAAAATAAAGGCCGATTGCTTGATTATCAGCAATCGGCCTTTATTTTTATACTATCAACACTTTAGAAGCTATTTACCGGTGCGGCCGCGTTTATTAAAAGGCTTGCCTTCTTTACAAAGTGGGCAGTCCTCTTCTTTAAAGGTTGGTACATCAAGATGCAGTAAAGCTTCAGTACGAATACCAAAATCGACCTTGCCGCCGCTGCGGTCAACTAAAAGTCCGATACCGACCGGAACGCCGCCATGTTCTTTAACAACATCCAGAACTTCCATAACACTGCCGCCAGTTGTAACGATATCTTCAACGATCAGTACACGAGTTCCTTTTGGAATCTCAAAACCGCGTTTTAAAGTCATTTTACCATTTTCGCGTTCGGTAAAAATAGCACGGGTATCAAGCGCTTTACCAACTTCGTGCGCCAGCAGGATACCGCCTGTCATTGGACCTACTACCAATTCTACATTATCAGCAGCATAACGTTCAGCCAACTCCTGACAAAGCTTTTCTGTGTATTTAGGATGCTGCAGCACATTGAATTTTTCTACATACATAGGGCTGTGCAAACCACTGGTCAACAAAAAATGTCCGTGAAGCACGGCTTCAGTTTCTTCTAAAAGCTGCATTACTTCTTTTTCTTGCAACATATCAAACACCTCTGATTTCTGCTACGATGCTTTGTGCCGCAGCAATTTTATCTTCTGCTTTAGTAATAGGACGCCCTACTACGATATGGCTGGAACCATTTTTAAATGCTCCGGCAGGAGTAGCGATACGGCTTTGGTCATCTATAGACGCACCAGCCGGACGTACACCGGGCGTAACGATCAAAAACTCGGGACCACAGGCACTTCGAATACCTGCAGCTTCCTGTGGCGAGGCAACGACACCATCCATGCCAGCTTCCTGTGCCAGCTTTGCCAAAGCAATAACCTGCTCTGCAATAGTGTTCTTATAATTAAGATCACCAAACTGCTCATCATCCATACTGGTCAAAATAGTAACAGCAATCAGTTTCGGCGCCGGGCGTCCCAATTTTGCAGCAGCTTCACGCACAGATTTAACAGCTGCCTGCATCATCTTTTTACCGCCTACAGCATGTACATTCATCATATCTGCACCTAAACCAGTAAGAACTGCCAAAGCACCTGCAACGGTATTGGGAATGTCCTGTAATTTTAAGTCAAGAAACACCTGCTTATTATGACCTTTGAGGAAGCGTATCATTTCACTTCCCGCAGCATAATAAAGCTCCATACCAACCTTATAATGGCTGACATTATCTCCTAATTCCAATACTACTGCTTTAGCCTGTTCCATTGTGGGGAAATCCAAAGCTACGATCAAACGATCGTCATGATTCATCCTGCCACCCCCTTAACGTTTTACAGCGCGTTTCAGATGGATCTTACCTTCTGGCAACGCCAAACCGATCATATCTTTAAGTTTTTTAATGCCATGCTTATCCATATATTCCAAAATACCATGTGAAATAGTTTCTGCAATACAAGGATTGGTAAAATTAACAGTTCCTACAGCAACTGCGCTGGCACCTGCCAGAAAAAATTCTATCGCATCTTCTGCTGTCATAATGCCGCCCATACCGATAATAGGCACATGTACGTTCTGAGCAACCTGATAACACATCCGCACTGCAACAGGACGTACAGCCGGACCGCTAAGTCCGCCGATAACATTGCCTAAAACCGGCTTTTGCCTGTCAATATCTATTTTCATACCAATCAAGGTGTTGATCAGTGAAATAGCGTCAGTTCCCGCCGCTTCTACAGCCTGGGCCATGGCTACGATATCGGTCACGTTGGGTGAAAGCTTGGTAATCACCATTTTAGACGTATTGCTTTTTACCGCTTTAACTACTTCAGCTGCACTGTCAGGGCAGGTACCAAAAACCAGGCCCCCTTCTTTGACATTTGGGCAGGAAATATTTATTTCTAAAGCGTCAACGCCTTCTACATCCAGTTTTTTGGCAACCTTGCCGTAATCTTCATAGGAATGGGCATAAATATTAACTATTACCGGTACGTCATACTGACGCAGTTGCGGCAACGTTGTTTCCAAAAAATAATCCACACCAGGATTTTCAAGTCCGATACTGTTGAGCATCCCTGACGGAGTTTCAACAGCACGCTGTCCCTTATTCCCCGGCTGCAGTTCTAAGGAGGTACCTTTAACAGTAACAGCCCCTACTTTTTCAAGATCAAGAAAGTCGGTAAATTCCAGTCCAAAGCCAAAAGTCCCGGAAGCTGTGGTAATCGGTGTTTTCATTTTCAAGCCGGCAATATTTGTCGCCAACCGTCCATCATACAATGCTTTTACCATTCGCCCACCTCCTCGGCCCAAAATACCGGGCCGTCGGTACAAACCTTAAGCCGCTTGCCTATACCACTGCACGAACAGGACAAGCAAGCGCCAAGACCGCAGGCCATATACTTTTCCAAAGAAACCTGACATTTTATATTTTTTTCGGCAGCAACTTCAGCTACAGCTTTCATCATCGCTACAGGCCCGCAGACATAGACGCAGTCATATTTACCGCTGTCTAAAAGCTGCGGCAAAAGAGCAATTACTGTCCCCTGCACACCACAACTGCCGTCATCTGTCGTAATATGGATATTTTGGCAAATATCTTCGTACAAATCTGTCCAAAACAGTTCTTCTTCCGAACGCCCTCCCATCAAAATCTCTATGGGCTTGTTCTGCGCACAGAATCCTTCTGCCAAATACAGCAGCGGCGCCAGTCCCAGACCACCACCAACCAGCAATGGACGTTCAGCCTCCACAGCGAAGCCATGGCCTAAAGGACCTACGATACTCAGCTTATCTCCACTGCACACTTCTGCCAGAATATGAGTAGCCTCGCCAATAATGCGGTATATCATAATGAAAGTACCATTATCCGCATTTACTCCGGCAACGCCAAAAGGACGGCGAAGCAACGGCGCCGTATTCTTGCAGACCTGCACATTCACGAATTGTCCCGGGACCGCCGTTTTGGCGATCTCGGGAGCATAAACTTCTATTAATTTTGTAGTAGCGTTTAAAACACGCTGACCAATAACAGTGGCGTTCGTAATAGTTTTTGGCACGGGCTTATCCCTCCCAGGCTAAATCCTGCAATGCAACGATGCTGACCACACGGCGGCGGCGCATTGCCGACATAACGTGCTGCAGTTCACGTGCTGTGTCCATAGAAGTCAGGCAGGCAATGGCATGCTCTACTGTGGAACGTCTGATTTTAAAGCCGTCACGCTCAGCATCACGACCATGGTTAGTTGTATTGATAACCATACTTATCCGGCCTTCTTTGATATCGTCAAGAATGTTGGGGCTGCCCTCGCTGACTTTAGTCGCTACGGTCACCTTAACACCCTTTTCTTTCAGATATTCAGCTGTACCTCCGGTAGCCATGATTTCATAACCCAGATCGGCAAAACCGGCCGCAATTTCTGCCGCTTCAGGTTTATCCATATCAGCAACAGTGATCAGTATCGAGCCTTCATGCGGTACATTGATACCGGAAGCAATACATGCTTTATACAAAGCACGTGAGTACTGATAATCAACGCACATTACTTCGCCTGTAGATTTCATCTCAGGCCCTAATGTAATATCGACATTACTCATTTTGTTGAAGGAGAACACAGGGGCTTTAACTGCATAATAGTCCGGGAAGAAGCCCAAGCCTGGTTTATACCCCTGCTCACGCAGCGAATGACCCATAGCTGCTTTAGTTGCTACATTGATCATCGGCACGTTGGTGACCTTACTCAGGAAAGGAACTGTACGGGAAGAACGCGGATTTACTTCAATTACATAAACCTCATTATTCCGTACGATATACTGGATGTTGATCATACCTTTTACTTCCAGTCCAAGTGCCATACGGTTGGTATAATCAATGATAGTTTTGATAACCGACTCGGACAGATTACGCGGCGGATAAACAGCGATAGAATCGCCGGAATGCACACCTGCACGTTCGATATGCTCCATAATACCGGGAATCAGCACTTCATTACCGTCGCAGATAGCATCGACTTCGACCTCTGTACCCTGCAGATAATGATCGACCAGTACCGGATGTTCGCGTGAAGCCTTAACAGCACTGGACATATAATGTTTCAGTTCTTCATCATTATAAACTATTTCCATTGCGCGACCGCCCAAAACATAAGACGGACGAACCATAACCGGATATCCGACATCAGCTGCAGCTTTTAAAGCGCCTGACGTATCAAAAACAGTATGCCCTTTCGGACGCGGAATATTGCAGTTTGTCAAAAGCTGTTCAAAACGTTCTCTATCTTCGGCTCTGTCAATACTGTCAACACTGGAGCCAAGTATTTTCACGCCTGCATCTGCGAGCGGTCCAGCCAGATTGATTGCTGTTTGGCCGCCAAACTGTACGATAACGCCTTCAGGCTGTTCTTTATCAAGAATATTCAAAACATCTTCTACTGTCAAAGGTTCAAAATACAGACGATCAGAAGTATCAAAGTCCGTACTTACAGTTTCCGGGTTATTGTTAATAATGATGGTTTCATATCCAAGCTCTTTCAGTGCCCATACGGAATGTACAGAGCAATAGTCAAACTCTACGCCTTGCCCGATACGGATCGGTCCGCTGCCTAAAACAGCAACCTTCTTTTTATCACTGACGCGCACTTCATCTTCAACAGCATAGGTAGAATAATAATAAGGTGTTTCAGCTTCAAACTCGGCAGCACAGGTATCAACCATTTTATAGGTTGGGATAATGCCCCAGTCCTTACGCATAGCACGTACTTCCATCATCTGTTTACCGATATATTCGCCAATAACCACATCGGCAAAGCCCATGCGTTTAGCTTTACGCATTATCTCCTTAGTCATCGGTTCAGTTTTTAAAACAGTTTCCATCTTGACGATATTCAATATTTTCTGCAGGAACCATCTGTCGATCATCGTGATCTCATGGATCTCTTCCAGACTTACGCCTCGACGAAGTGCTTCGGCAACAACAAAGATACGTTCATCATCGATCTTAGAAATGCGAGCACGAATTTCTTCATCACTCAGTTCTTTTAATTCCGGCATTTCCAGATGAGTCAAACCGATTTCCAAAGAACGGATCGCTTTCAGCATTGCTGCTTCCAGTGTGCGTTCGATAGCCATAACTTCGCCGGTAGCCTTCATTTGGGTGCCTAATGTACGGTCGGCTGTAACAAATTTATCAAAAGGCCAGCGCGGGAATTTCAGTACTACATAATCAATAGAAGGCTCGAAGCAGGCAGTTGTCTTTTTCGTTACAGCATTTTGAATCTCGTCCAGATTATAACCGATAGCTATTTTACTGGAAACCTTTGCGATCGGGTAACCGGTAGCTTTAGAAGCCAAAGCCGAAGAACGGCTGACACGCGGATTTACTTCGATTACATAATAACGTTCAGAATTTGGATCCAATGCCAACTGCACATTACAGCCGCCGCGCACACCCAATTCACGTACTATATCAATAGAAGCCTGACGCAGCAGCTGTACTTCGCGATCGCTCAGAGTCTGCGCCGGAGCGGCAACGATAGAATCGCCGGTATGTACGCCTACAGGATCAAGATTTTCCATTGAGCAGACAGTGATGCAGTTATCAGCCGCGTCACGCAGCACTTCAAATTCAATCTCTTTCCAGCCCGCTACGCTGCGTTCAATCAATGCCTGACCAATAAGACTGTATTTCAGACCTTTATTAACGATTTCATCCAGTTCATCTTCACTTTCAGCGATACCGCCGCCGGTGCCGCCCAAAGTATATGCTGGCCGAACGATCAGAGGAAACCCGACTTTACGGGCAAATTCCTTCGCTGCCGCCATCGTTTCAACGATAGCGCTTTCCGGAATCGGCTGATTGATTTTTTCCATCGTTTCTTTGAAAAGCTCACGATCTTCTGCTCTCTTGATACTATAAATCTGAGTACCTAAAAGCTGCACGTTATATTCGCGTAGAATACCTTTTTCCTCCAGATCGATTGCAAGATTCAGGCCAACCTGACCACCCAAAGTTGCCAGCAAAGAATCAGGACGCTCGCGTTTAATAACACTTTCCAAAAATTCAACATTAACAGGCTCAATATAAACACGGTCGGCAATATGCACGTCCGTCATAATCGTAGCCGGGTTACTGTTGACAAGTACGACCTCCAGCCCTTCTTCTTTCAGAGAACGGCAGGCCTGAGTACCGGCATAGTCAAACTCAGCAGCTTGACCGATAATGATCGGGCCGGAACCGATAACAAGAACTTTTTTGATATTTTGCAGCTTTGGCATCAGTTTTGGCCTCCCATCATTTTTACAAAACGTTTAAATAAATATTCATGGCCGCCTGGTCCGGGGCTTGCCTCGGGATGATACTGAACTGCGAAAGAAGGATGGTCAAGATAACGCAAACCTTCAATCGTACCATCATTCAGTGAGATATTAGTTATTTCCACATTCAGACCGGCTAAAGATTTTTCGTCAACAGCATAACCATGGTTTTGTGAACTGATCAGAACCTTATTTTCCAAAAGGTCTTTAACCGGATGATTGACGCCACGATGCCCGAATTTCATTTTAAAGGTATCAGCACCATTAGCCAAAGCTAAAATTTGATGACCTAAGCAGATGCCGAAAATAGGCTTCTTGCCGATCAGCTTTTTAACTTCTTCAATGATCGGCTGTAAATCCTTCGGATCTCCGGGGCCATTAGCTAAGAAAATACCGTCCGGCCGTGCTGCCAAAATCTCCTCTGCTGTAGTATATGCAGGAAAAACCGTCAAATGGCAGTCAAAACTGGCCAGATATTCAAGAATATTTTGTTTGATACCAAAATCCATGACCGCAACATGATATTTGCCGTTGCCAAGCGTATAAATTTCAGGAGTTGTTACTGTAGCTACCTGATCATGTACTTCTGGTGTAGCCAGCAGCTTTTCCACTTCCTCCTGCGGCATTTCTGCCGGCACGATAACACCCTGCAGTACACCATAATTGCGAAGTTTACGGGTAATCGCACGCGTATCCACGCCTGTCAGTACAGGTACATCCTGTTCATCTAAAAACTGTTCCAGCGTTTTTTCGCAGCGCCAGTTGCTGGGATGATCACACAGTTCACTAATCACATATCCCTGAAAAAAAGATTTTCGCCCCTGATTAAAAAGATCGTTAGTACCATAATTTCCAACTAAAGGATAAGTCATAACAACAATCTGCCCGCAAAACGACGGATCAGTTAAGGTTTCCTGATAACCGCTCATACCGGTAGTGAAAACAACCTCACCTACCGCATTGCGTTTACCATACAGCTCGCCTTCATAAACACTGCCGTCTTTTAATACCAATTTACCTTTTCTTGCTATCGTTTGCATACTTCACCATCTCTCATTACGAATTTACCTGCTACCATCGTAGCTACGGCTTTGCCTTTACAATGTTTTCCTTGGAAAGGAGTTACCTTGCCGCGTGTATAAAATTTCGTATTATCAACAGTCCATTCTTTGTTAAGGTCGATAATAGTTACATCTGCCGGATAACCAACTTTTAAACTTCCAGCTTTTAGTGCAAAAATATTCGCAGGTTCTGTACTCATTTTACCAATAATTTCGTTAATTGTGAAGATGTTTGTATGATAAAGATCAGTTAAAACTACACCAACGGATGTTTCCAAACCCGTAAATCCGCAGGGAGCATAACGGAACTCAACGTCTTTTTCTTCAGGAGCATGCGGAGCGTGGTCAGTGACGATCGCATCTACCGTGCCATCTTTAACTGCAGCGCGCAAAGCCTCTACATGATCCATGCTGCGCAGCGGCGGCGAGACCCTGGTAGCACTGCTGTAAGTAGCACAGGCCTCGTCAGTTAAAGTCAGATGATGTACTGTAACTTCACAGGTCACATTGACACCTTTTTTCTTAAAGCCGCGAATGATATCAACAGCGCCTTTACTGGCAACATGCGCAATATGTACATGTGCGCCGGTATATTCGGCAATAAGACAGTCGCGGGCAACAGCAATATCTTCTGCTATTGCAGGTATACCGGGCACTCCGATACGTGCGGAAACAGCACCTTCATGCATGTAGCCTTCATGTCCCAGTTCCGGTTCGATAGCATGGGAAATCAAAACTTTATCAAAAGCACCTATATATTTGGCGGCAAGTGTAAACAGACGCGGACTGTTGACAAAGTGCCCGTCATCCGAGAACGCCATCGCGCCTTTTTCAGACATATCGATCATTTCAGCCAGCTCTTTACCTTCTTCGCCTTTGCTGATAGCACCGATAACCTCTACATTAACATAGCCTTCACGTGCAGCACGTTCCTTAATACCGGAAACAATGATAGAGTTATCAATAACGGGTTTGGTATTCGGCATGCAGGCGATAGTCGTAACACCGCCGGCTGCCGCAGCCATTGTACCTGTTACGATATCTTCCTTAGCTTCCAGGCCCGGTTCACGCAAATGTGTATGCACGTCAACCAAACCAGGCGCCACTATAAGCCCATCGGCATCATATACTTCATCGGCAGCAGCTTTAATCTCCGCCGCAACTTCTTTGATTACACCGTCTTCCACCAATAAATCCATAATGGCATCAATATTTTGGCTGGGATCGATGACACGACCGTTTTTAATCAATGTTTTCAATTTGCTTACCCCCCGTCAAAGTCAAGAATAAGAGTGCCATACGTACTGCTACACCATTTTGCACTTCATCACGAATAGCGGCGTTATCGCAGTAGCCGACCTCCCAGGAAATTTCCAGGCCGCGATTCATCGGCCCGGGATGCAGGACAGTAACATCGGGTTTTGCCAGCGCCAGACGCTTTTCATTCAAGCCAAAGATTCGTGCATATTCACGCGGAGACGGGAACAGTCCTTTTTTCTGACGTTCCAGCTGAATGCGCAGGACATCAATAACATCTGCACCTTCGATAGCATCTTCAACACGTTTGTGTACGGTTACGCCCAGACTTTCTATATCGTGAGGCAGCAAAGTCATTGGTCCGGCTACATGTACATCAGCCCCCATCTTAGTCCAGGCAGCGATATTAGTACGGGCAACGCGACTATACAGAACGTCACCTAAAATCGCCATTTTTAACCCCTTCAGATCTTTTCCCTGTTCACGAATGGTAAACATATCCAGAAGTCCCTGAGAAGGATGTGCATGCGCTCCGTCACCGGCGTTGATGATAACAGGATCAGCAACCTCCGCAGCATAAGCAGCGGCACCCTCGATCGGATGGCGCATAACGATTGCGTCACAAGCCATAGATTGTACAGTAAGAATAGTATCGCGCAGGCATTCACCTTTTACAACGCTGGAGCTGGCAGTAGTAATATTAACTACGTCAGCGCCAAGATATTTTCCAGCCAGCTCAAATGAGGTTCTTGTTCTGGTGCTTGGTTCATAAAAAAGGTTGATAATGGATTTTCCCCGCAGTGACGGCACCTTTTTGATATCACGTTTCATGATTTTCTTCATTTCTGCCGCAGTTTGCAGAATCATTTCATATTCCTCGATGGAAAGTGAATCCAGATCAAGGATATCTCTGCCACCCAGAGATACGTTTGCTTTTGCCATTGTCCTACCTCCTATTAATCACATAAAAAAGCCTTCTGTGCCTGCAAGATGGCAAAGAAGGCTTGTAGTACAAGTTACCTAAAAGTCTACCTTACAGTCTCACAGGACCGCTTTAAAGGTAATATTCTATTGGTAATATTTTACCATCCATTAAGTGGTACGTCAAACCAAAATCAAAATATTTTCCAGGAATTTTACTTCCCACGCATTATAGCAAACCTACAAATCTGCTTCTTGCAATATCTGCCGCTATCGTATAAGATAAACCCAGAATCTATTATTTGAAAGGAGGATTGCTTTATCAATCCTTTAAGAAATATCGATGCGGTCATGTCAGGTAGCAAAGGCTATTTGACAGGCAATCGCTAAAACAAAACAGCTTTTGCTGCCATCCCGGTAATTATAAATCTGGGAGGAAGCAATATGTGCTATCAAAACGGTAAAAAAATATTACCACCGCCACTTTTATCAGCTATTCAGGAATACATAGACGGTGAATATATCTATATCCCTCGTAAAACCAATAACAAACGCCCCTGGGGATCGACCAAAGGTACAAAACAACAAACTGCTGAACGTAATCAGGAAATATTCTGCCGTTATCTAAGTGGAATTCCTGTTACTGTTCTTGCCGAAGAATACTTTTTGTCATCTAAAACAATATACAGTATCATTGCTAAAAAGAAAATCTGATCCTTGAGAACGTCATTACCTGACGTTCTCTTTTTCTTTTCAGAAAAAAATGCAGGAAGTAATTTTGTAAAACCTGTAATATAATAAACACAAAGACAGAGAAAGCAGGTGCTATAATGAAATATCCTAAAAGCGAACAATACGACAAGCAATTTCTGCTTGAAAATATGATGGGCCCTAATGCCTTAAAAATTTTAGAAGAACTTACAGAAGGAATAAAACTCACGTCAGATATGAAAATACTTGATTTGGGCTGCGGCAAAGGACTTACATCAATCTTTTTAGCAAAAGAATTCGGCGTACAAGTCTATGCAACTGACCTTTGGATAACAGCTGCAGAAAATTTTGAGCGCTTCAAAAAGCTCGGGCTTGAAGATCGCATCATACCAATCCATGCCAATGCCCTTGACCTTCCCTATGCTGAAAATTATTTTAATGCGGTGATCAGTGTCGATTCATATCATTATTTTGGCAATACACCTGAATTTATGGACACCAAACTAGCTCCTTATATCAAACCAAATGGTATCATTGCCTTAGCCTTCCCCGGCTTCAAAAAAGATTATCACAATAATCTGCCGTCCGAACTGCTCATTTCCTGGGGTGCTGAAGATCTTGATACCTTTCACAGCTGTAAGTGGTGGCACGAACTGCTTTCACAATCTCAAACGATCAATATCGAAAGCATCTCAGAGCTGAAGTGTATGGAGGAAGCCTGGCAGGACTGGCTGGAATGTGATGAGGAACATGCCATCAACGATAGAGCTTCAATGAATGCCGGTGCAGGGAAATATATGAATCTTATCGCCATCAAAGCTAAAAAACTCTAAATTCTATTTTTAATAAACAAACCCCGCTGTCTTAAAAGACAACGGGGTTTTTCTTAATTATTATTTCCAGTCAAGTTCTTCGACTTCTTTACGGCCGCGACCTGTTAAAGCGTCGAGCATAACACGCTGCTCTACTTGAGCAACTAATTTTTTGGTAAATTTAACAGTATCAGGATTTACGGAAATACTGTCGATACCGCTCTTAATGAGGAATTCACAGAATTCAGGATAAACGCTGGGAGCCTGACCACAGATAGAAACAGTTTTGCCTTCGCTGTGAGCAACCTCAATAAGGTGACGTACTGCACGGCGCACTGCCAGATTACGTTCATCATAGATATGGGAAACAGTATCATTATCACGGTCACAGCCAAGCACCAGCATGGTCAAATCGTTAGAACCGATAGAATAACCGTCTACATACTTATTGAACTGATCGGCCAGAATGATATTGGAAGGAATTTCAGCCATCAACCATACTTTAAAGTCCTTACCGCGCTCCAAGCCACATTCAGCCATAATCTTAACCACTTTTTCACATTCCTCTACATTACGGCAGAAAGGAATCATAACATTAAGGTTTTTCAGACCAAACTCTTCACGAACTTTCACTACAGCCTGGCATTCCAGTTTGAAAGCTTCGATGTATTTAGGATCATAATAACGTGAAGCACCGCGCCAGCCCAATAATGCTGAAGGTTCATAAGGTTCGAACTCATCGCCGCCTTTCAAATCACGATATTCACTGGATTTGAAATCGCTGAAACGCAGAGTAACCGGTCTGGGAGCCATTGCCTGACAAACCTGACGCATACCTTCTGCCAGCTGATCGACAACTTTTTCAGGATGTCCGGTTTTAATGAGATACAAAGGATGTTCATGGATATAAGTAGTCCAGATGAACTCTTCACGCATCAAACCGATACCATCACAGGGCAGACTGGAATATTTCTCAGCCAGTTCCGGATCGCCCAAATTCATATAAACTTTAGTGCCAGTCGGCGGGAAGTATTCAGCAACCGCTACAGCAGCGCCTGCCTGATTTTCTTTTTTAGCTTCTTCAATAATGCCTTCATAAACTACGCCATGAGTAGCATCGATAGTTACATCAATACCGTCAGGAATAGTAACAGTAGCAGCTTCACCACGGCTCTTAGTACCAACGATACAGGGAATACCCAGCTCGCGGCTAACGATGGAAGCATGACAGGTCATTCCGCCGCTGTCAGTGACGATAGCTTTGGCTTTTTTCATTGCCGGTACCCAGTCAGGAGCGGTCATCTCAGTAACAAGGATCTCTCCTTCTTTAAATTCATCGATGCGGGAAGGATCAAGAATAACGTGTACGCGGCCAGAAACTTTACCCGGGCTTGCAGGCAAACCTTTCACGATAACTTTATGATCAGTAGTAGTCATAGATTTGCTTTCCTGCACTTTTGCTCCTCCTTCTTTATTGCGGCGGCTCCATACGGTTTCCGGACGGGCCTGCAGAATCCAGATTTTATTGGTACGTTCATCAACGCCCCATTCCATATCCATATAGCAGCCATAATGTTTTTCGATCTTTTTAGCATAATCAGCCAGTTCCAAAATCTGCTCGTCAGTCAAAGTCTGTACTTTGCGCAGTTCTTCAGGGACCTGCACTTCTTCACAGTCGCCGCCTTTTTTGCGTACAAGCATGATGTCCTGCTCATTTACGCAGCGGTCAATGATTTTGTGGTCATGTTTGGAAATAGTATAATTATCAGGAGTAACAGTACCCTGAACAACATATTCACCCAGTCCAAAGGCTGCCTCAATCAGGATATTATTGTCATCGCCAGTAGCAACGTTAACAGTAAACATAACACCGGAAGTTTTAGAGAAAACCATCATTTGTACAACGGCACTCAAAGCAACTTCTATATGATCAAAGCCTTGTTTTTCACGATAATAAACAGCACGGTCGGTAAAGCAGGAAGCGTAGCATTCCTTTACCTTTGCGATAATGGTTTCAGCACCCTGTACGTTCAGATAGGTATCCTGCTGACCAGCAAAGCTTGCATCCGGTAAATCTTCAGCTGTAGCACTGGAACGAACGGCGACATAGGGATTCTCTTCGCCGACTCTTTTACCAAGTTCAACATAAGCAGCGCCAATAGCGTCCTGCAGATCCTGAGGCATTTTCTCAGCCATGATGGCATCACGCAGACGAGCGCTGACATCACGCAGTAAAGCGCTGTTTTCAACGTCAGTCAATTCAGACAAAATAGAGCGCATCTTTTCTTCAAGACCGCTTTCTTTAATGAAGTATCTATAAGCGTAAGCCGTAGTAGCAAAACCGTAAGGAACGGGAACATCTGTCTTAGCAGTCATTTCACCGAGGGAAGAGGATTTGCCGCCAACGATATCAACGTCTTTTCTTTCTAATTGCTCAAACCAGAGAAGAAACTGTTCTTCTTTTTTCATGATTGTAGCACTCCTTTATATTATACTTTTTGGGCTGCGCCCTTAATATAGTGTATACTATATCATATTTGTACACCACATTCAAGGACTTTTTTCATCGCTTTTTAACTTTTTGTGTTAAATTTTACAAAATATGCTTATTTTCAGTACGGCCCTCCTTTACTCTTTAAATAATATTTTCGTCACAGGAAAAACAGAGTATATATATTAGTATACACTAAATGATACCTGGGAAAAAGTAAAATCAGCAGATTATAACTAAAATCCATCTCATAGACTGCGCCATATATGTAAAGATTGCACAATGTACTTCTTAGTATATTTCTTAACAATACAATCAAGCCCACGAATCTCACTGCAAATACAAGGAAAGCCCCTGATGACAGACACGCCGCGTACTAAATGTACTCTGGTGTTTGTAACCAAGGGCCTGACAAAACAACTGCCGTAAAATGTGCGATTAAAGAACGATACAGCTCAAATCGCCGACAGCATTTGTAACCTCTTTCGCCTGCTCAAGAAGGGCCAGACGATTATTTTTAATATCAACATTTTCATCCATGACCATAACACTGTCAAAGAATTTATTTACAGGCTCAACTACCTGCTCGGCAAGTTTTAATGCACCGGCATAATTATAAGTCACGATGTCCGGGATCAGCTCTTTATTAAGACGAATCAGAACATCATGCAGTTCCTGCTCTGCCGGGTCGGCAAAAAGCGCACTGCTTATAGCAACTTCAGTCTCAATTTTTTTGCAAAGATTGCAGACACGGATAGAAGCCTGAATAACAGCTTCTGCTTCCGGCAGAACTACATACGCATTCAAAGCCTTGCAGCGCGCGTAAATATCTACTAAATCATCGTTGCGTTCATCGGCAAAAACAGCATCGACAACGTCATAACGGATTCCCTGTTCGATCATCATATTCTTCAAACGTAATTTAAAGAATTCTAAAATCTGCGGTATCAATTTACCGGTATCTTCCGGTTTGATATTGAGCAGATACAGCGCACCTGCCAGAATTTTGATCAGGGGCATATGATAGTTACTGCTGATAAGAATATTGATGATACCCAAAGCCTGACGACGCAATGCATAAGGATCCTGCGAGCCTGTCGGTGCAAGTCCGCGGCTGAAAGTAGCAACGATATTATCCATTTTATCACTGATGCCGACAATACGTCCAATAGTACCCTTCGGCAGCTCGTCACCGGCAAAACGCGGCAGATAGTGTTCATAAATACCTTCAGCAACTTCAGCAGGTTCGCCGTCTAATTTGGCATATTCACGCCCCATAACTCCCTGCAGCTCTGTAAATTCAACCACCATCCCGGCAACAAGATCTGTTTTAGACAGCAAAGCTGTACGTTTGAGGTTAGTATCGTCAACTTTAACATTGATGGCAAACTTAACCATTTCAGCCAGTTTAGCCAACCGCTCACTCTTATCATACATATTGCCCAGACCTTCCTGGAATGAAACTGTTTTCAGTTTTTCCAGACGGTCTTCCAATTTTAGTTTGCGGTCTTCATTGAAGAAGAATTCAGCATCACTGAGACGAGCGCGTAAAACACGTTCATTACCGTGTGCGACAACATCCAAAAACTCTTTACCGCCATTGCGGACTGTAATAAATTTATTGAGCAGCCTGCCTTCTTCATCCACTACCGGAAAATAACGCTGATGTTCACGCATTGGGGTGATAATGGCTTCCTTCGGTAACGACAGGAATTTTTCTTCAAATTTCCCACATAATGCAGTAGGATATTCAACAAGATAATTGACTTCTTCCAGTAAGTCTTCGTCAATTTCAGCAATTCCGCCTTCGGCAGCCGCCAGTTCTGTCACCTGCTGACGAATCAATTCACGGCGGGCATCCTGATCGACCATCACAAAGTTGTCAGCCAGTGCCTGTACATATGCATCAGCGTTGGGGATCTCAACAGCTCCTTGCATTCCCATAACAGCAGAATGCACTACATTGCCAACCTTATTGATAGCCGCGCTCAGCAGGCCTTTAGTTTCCACAGCCTCTTTCATAGATTGCTGCATAAAACGATGTCCCATCGAATACCTGCCCGATTTTACGCCGGTAATTTCTACCGGTATTACTTTTTCACCGAACAGTGCTACCAGCCAGCGGATAGGACGCACGAACCGAAAATCATAATCGGCCCAGCGCATATTTTTCGGGAAAGATAAAGACTCCAGGATATCAAGCAGCAAACCGGGCAGTAAATCGACAACAGGTTGACCTGCCAAATGTTTTACTGCATAAACGTATTCTCCGCGCACTTCCAGGTCTTTAACGTCTATCCCCTGCCCGCGGGCAAAGCCTATTGCCGCTTTGGAAGGAGCTCCGCTTACGAAAGCAATTTTTGCAGACGGCCCTTTAGCCTCAATCGTGCTGTCTGCCTGAGCTTCTGCTACACCTTCAGCAATAAAGGTCATCCGGCGAGGCGTGCCATAAACCTTGATATTTTCAAACGGAATACGCAGCTCCTGCATTTTACCTGCAGCAAGCTCTTGTAATTGTTTAAGAATACCCGGCATAAATTTTGCGGGGATCTCTTCAGTACCGATTTCAAATAATAATTTTTCCATTATTTATTCTCCCCTTTCAATAACGGGAAGCCAAGTTTTTCCCTTTGTTCAACATAAGCAGCTGCGCACAAACGTGCCATAGCGCGCACACGGCCAATGAAAGCCGTTCTTTCGCTGACGCTGATGGCGCCGCGGGAATCCAAAAGGTTAAAAGTATGAGAACATTTCAATACATAATCATAAGCAGGACGGATATATCCGGCCTCAATAACGCGTTTTGCCTCAGCTTCATATTTATCAAACAGATCAAACAGCAGTGCTGTATCAGCTACTTGAAAATTGTAAAAAGACTGTTCTACTTCGTTAGTATGGAAAACGTCACCATAAGTGACTCCATCCACCCATTCAATATCAAAAACATTTTCCACACCCTGGATATACATAGCCAGTCGCTCTAAACCATACGTGATTTCAACAGTAACAGGTTTCACGTCGATACTGCCGACCTGCTGAAAATAGGTGAACTGGGTAATTTCCATACCATCCAGCCAAACCTCCCAGCCAAGTCCCCAAGCACCTAAAGTCGGTGATTCCCAGTTATCCTCAACAAAACGGATATCATGTTCTTCCTGACGGATACCCAGTTCGGCCAGGCTCTGGAGATAAAGCTCCTGAATATTATCCGGAGACGGTTTAATAATTACCTGATATTGATGATGCTGGAACAACCGATTGGGGTTATCCCCATAACGCCCGTCAGCCGGACGTCGAGATGGCTCTACATAAGCCACACGCCATGGTTCCGGTCCTAAAACGCGCAGAAAAGTTGACGGATTCATAGTTCCCGCACCTTTTTCGACATCATAGGGCTGGCCCATGATGCAGTTTTGGTCTGCCCAGAATTTCTGGAGCTTCAAAATAATTGTTTGAAAATTCATGTTCTGCCTCCTATTTTATTTGTTACAACGACAAAAACAAAAGTCTCCGTCCCTGTAACAATTAAGTTACAGGGACGGAGACATAAATCACTCCGCGGTTCCACCCTGCTTGACCGCTCATACGGTCCGCCTCGATGTTTATAAAATTGCAGCTCCCGGGTGCCTTTGTTTTCTCATCTGCCGGCTTACACCATCCCGGCTCGCTAAAACAGAAAACTACTTATCCCTTTCATCGCTTAAAAGAAAATATATCAAATCAGACGTCCTTTGTCAATGCTTTTACAATCCTAACTGCGCTAAAAAGCTTAAACTTTTCAAAGGCTTGTCGATCTGGTAAACAATAAACCGATAAAGTATCTGTTCCAGCTGCATCAAATCACCGCCGCGCACAGTAAAAGGCTGTGGATCATTGAAATCCAGCGCAATCAGCTCCTGCAGCAGCTTCTGAGCGCCGCTGCTAAAGAGCAACTCTTCCCCTCCGTGACAGGCTTCGCAAATAAGGCCGCCCTGAACGACACTAAAAAAAGCATCTCCTTCAACAGCTTCAGTACAGTTGACACAGGCGTCATAAACAGGAGCAAATCCTGTTAAAACAAGCAGCTTGCAAATAGCCGACAACGCGACCAGACGCGGGTTATTCCTGGAAAGTATTTGTACTGCTCCTACAAGCAGCTCATAAATATCTTCCTGCGGCTCATGTGCTTCCGTCAGAGCTTCTGTCACTTCAGCAATCACCGAAGCATAAGCCATCTGTTTGATGTCCATTTGCTGCGGCAAAGCAATCAATTCACAGCTTTTCATACTGTCCAGACGTTTACCAGAATATAGCTGCATATCGAGCATCGCAAAAGGCTGTATCAGCCGTCCGCCAGTAGTCCTCGCATAACGGGCACCGTACGCTAAAAAAGGTATTTTACCATGGGCACGCGAAAAACAGACTGCGTATTTATCCGCAGTCTGCCAATCCTTTACTTTTAAAATAATTACTTCGTCCTGATATGCAGTATTACTCATCAGCTTGTACCGCAGTACCATCTTCCTGTAACCTGGTAGCTTTGACCCGTGTTACTCTAAAGCCTTCTGCTTCAGTAACCTCAAAGCGCCAGCCGCCGGTAACGACTCTGTCACCTTCTTCAGGTTTCCGCCCTAAAAGTCCGAAGACAAAACCGCCAATGGTATCTTCCTCCGGTTCGTCAAATTCAATATTTAAAAGTTCAGAAATCTCGTCCAGTAAAACAAGGCCGTCGAACTCATAGCTGTCATCGCCTAATCGCAAAATATCTTCTGCTTCTTCGCCATCATGCTCATCCTGAATATCACCGACAATTTCCTCCAGGAGATCTTCCATTGTAACCAGACCAGCCGTACCGCCATATTCATCAGCAACTACAGCAATCTGGATACGCTTATGCTGCATCATCTGCAGCACTTTAGCCGTTGACATTCCTTCGGGAACAACGACAATATTGCGCATTCGTGTCCGCAGATCAAAAGCCGGATCGTCGTCATCGTCCAGATCCATCAAATCACGCACATGAATAACGCCCAAAACATGATCTTTGTCTTCCATACATAAAGGATAACGTGTATGCCGGCTTTCACGCACAGCCTGCAGATTTTCCTGCAGTGTATCATCAGTATACAAACAAATCATATCCTGACGCGGCACCATGACTTCACGAGCCACGCGGTCGGCGAAATCAAAAACATTATCAATCAGACGGCTTTCCATATGATCCAGCTTACCGCCGCGTTCGCTGGCACTGACTATCATCCGCAGCTCATCTTCACTGCGCGAGATATCTTCATCAGGGACAGGATCAACACCTAAAAGGCACAATACAGCATGGGAGATGCGATTAAAAAGCACAACCAGCGGATATAAAAGGTAATGAAAAAAAACCAACGGATAAGCGACCGCCATCGCTACCTGCTCGACCTTACCTAAGGCGATAGTGCGAGGCACCAGTTCGCCGAAAACAACATGCAGAAAAACGATGATAAGAAACGCACAGGCAAAAACCAGCGAATGATCATACCAGGTGCCGGCACTTACACCAAACATACCGCGGAACATTTCAGCGAGAAGCGGGCCGCCAAACCAGCCCAAAAGCAAAGACGAAGCAGTAATACCAAGCTGAGTCGCACTCAGGTAGGTATCAAGCTTTTCGCTCATTTTTAAAACTGTGTTAGCTCTGCTTTTTCCCTGCCGGATCAATTCATCCAGCCTGCTTTTTCTGATTCTGACTAAAGAATATTCAGCCATAACAAAAAAGCCGTTCAATAAAGTGATCAATAATGCAATAGACAGCTCAAATAAGCATGTCATAGCGGGGTCACCGTCGATAGGTCATCTCTCCTTACTTATATAAACTTCATAAATTGTTATTAGCATAAGCATACCATACTACTGTATTTTCAGTCAATAAATCAGCCTTCATAACCGAATTGCTTCAAAGCCTTATCCTTATTGCGCCAATCAGGTTTTACTTTAACCCACAGATCAAGAAAAACCTTATTGCCGAGCAGTGATTCAATATCCTTCCGGGCCTGCTCTCCGACCTTTTTCAGCAAGCTGCCTTTAGCCCCAATCACGATACCTTTTTGGGATTCACGTTCCACAAAAATATTGGCACGAATATAAATATCATCATTATCACGTATCTTGAATTCATCAATCTCCACAGCAATAGAATGCGGCACCTCATCACGAGTTGACCGCAGTACCTTTTCTCGAATCATTTCCGCAGCAATTATCCGTTCCGGCTGGTCGGTTATCATATCGTCCGGGAAATATGCCGGACCTTCCGGCAAATACTTGGTGATCTCATTTACTAAACCCGGGAATTCAGTATCCTGCAAAGCAGAAACAGGCACTACTGCCGCAAAGGTAAAATCTTTAGTATAGCTTTCAATAATGCCGAAAAGCTTACCTTTGTCTGCCAGTTTATCGATTTTATTGGCAACAAGAATCACCGGAGTTTTGACCTTGCGCAGCTGCTCCAGAATATAATCCTCTCCGGCACCGCGCTTTTCCGAAACATCAACAACAAACAAAACCACATCTACCTCGTGCAGCGTACTTTCTGCAGCCCGTACCATATATTGCCCCAGCTTATGCTGCGGCTTATGGATACCGGGAGTATCCAAGAACATGATCTGAGCATTGTCAGTATTCATAATACACATGATCTTATTACGCGTTGTCTGAGGACGGTCACTCATAATTGCAATTTTCTCCCCGATCAATCCATTCGTCAACGTTGATTTGCCTACATTAGGCCGGCCTACAATAGCCGCAAAACCAGAATAATGCTTGCCATCCTGCTTATTTATACTAATCGCTCCTTTGCTTTCACTTACATTTATTTTTTATATTCAGGGACTCAGAGCCAAAACCATATGGCAGCAGTTCTGCCACAGACATTGTTTTTGTCTGTCCCTTGCAATTTGCCAGGATTATTTTTTCAAAAGGAAACTCTGCCAGCACCTGACGGCAAGCGCCGCATGGTGCCACCGGCTCATCTGTATCGGCAACTACGCACAAAGTTTTAAACCTGCGTACGCCGCTGCACACAGCTGCAAAAACAGCATTACGTTCTGCACAGCAAGTCAACCCATACGAAGCATTTTCTATATTGCAGCCGGTAAAAATTTCTCCGTCAACAGTTTCGACCGCCGCCCCAACTTTGAATTTAGAATAAGGCGCGTAAGCATTATCACGTGCCGCCTGCGCTGCCGCTAATAACTTCGTCTCCATAACTGCTCCTTTTAATGAACCAGAAATTCTTCCGAAAGTCTGATTTCCCGTAAAGCTTCTTCCTCTTTAGCCCGCATAACTGCTTTATCCTCATCTGTCATATGATCATATCCCAGAAGGTGCAGCAGGCCGTGTACCGCCAAATAAACGATTTCACGTTCCAAGCCATGTCCAAATTCTTCCGCCTGTCTGGAAGCAGTTTCAGCGCTGATAATGATATCTCCCAAAAGATGTTCTTCAGGCCCACCTAAAAGCTCCGGTTCCTCTTCACTTTCTTCATCAAGTGCAAAAGAAAGTACATCTGTAGGCCTGTCGACATTACGATAATCGCGATTCAGCATATGTATTTCTTCATCATCAACAATAGTAATATCAACTTCTGTCCGCTCAGACAGACTGTGCAGCCTGGCTACTACATTCAATCCCGCAGTCAGCAGCTGCTCCAGCTCTTCACTGATCTGTAATTTATCCTGGTCATTTTCCAGCGTTATTATCATTGTCTGCCTCCCGCTGTTTCTGGCGTCTGCTGTCATAATTCTCATATGCCCTGATAATAGCGGCCACGATCTCGTGACGAACGACGTCAGCTTCTCCAAAACGAATAATACCTACCCCCGGAGTTTTCTGCAGAACATAGGCCGCCTGTTTCAACCCGCTGTTTTTACCGTTTGGTAAATCAATCTGTGTAATATCACCAGTAATGACCATTTTCGACCCAAAACCAAAACGGGTCAGAAACATCTTCATTTGCTCCGGTGTTGTATTCTGCGCTTCGTCCAGAATAATAAACGAATCATTCAAAGTTCGTCCGCGCATATAAGCTAAAGGAGCAACTTCTATCGTCCCTCTGGCAACATATTTCTGAAAAGTCTCGCTGCCCAGCATGTCATATAACGCGTCATACAACGGTCTCAGATAAGGATCGACCTTATCCTGCATATCACCTGGCAAAAAGCCAAGTTTTTCACCGGCTTCTACAGCAGGACGAGTCAGAACGATCCGTTCAACCTCTTTATTCTTTAAAGCCTTCACAGCTAAAGCGACAGCCAGATAAGTTTTGCCTGTACCTGCAGGACCTATCCCAATAGTGACATTACTGCGTTTAATGGTTTCTACATAATCCCATTGTCCCAGTGTTTTCGCCTTTACCTGACGGCCACGGTTGGTAACGATTATCGTATCGGCATACATACGGTGCAGACTTTCCAGCCGGCCCTCTGCAATCATCCCAATACTGTATCTGACATCATGTGTAGTCAGAGGCATACCCTGACGATACAAAAAAAGCAGCTCTTTGAACAGGGTTTCAATCTGCCCCACTTCATTGTCTTCACCGCTGAAAACGATCACATTGCCGCGCGCAACAATAACACTCTCATAATGTTCCTTGATTACCCGCAGCAGCTCGTCATTTCGCCCTAAAATACCAACCATTTCCTGTTGATCCTGTACTTCAATGATACGTTCGCTCTGTAAAAAGGACAAATTCGTGCTCCTTTCTCTCCTTACCCCTCTTTTATAACAATATTCTTAATAGTTACCGGCTCCAACGGTTTATCATTGCCATCAGTCTTTGCTTTTCCGATTTTATAAACAACGTTCATACCCTTGGTAACTTTACCAAAAACAGCATGCTTGCCATCAAGCCACGGACAGGCACGCAAAGTAATAAAGAACTGGCTGCCGCCTGTATTCGGACCGGCGTTGGCCATCGATAAAACACCTGCACCTTCGTGTGTCAGTTTACTGCTGAATTCATCTTTAATGGTATATCCAGGTCCGCCTGTACCAGTACCAGTAGGATCACCGCCCTGGATCATAAAATTATCAATAACACGATGAAAGGTAACTCCATTATAAAACCCTTTTTTCGCCAGGTTGATAAAATTCTCACAAGTTTTTGGAGCCAGATCTGTTGCCAATTTCACTTCAAAATCACCCATTGACGTTTCAAAAACAGCAGTTGCCGGCTTCATCGGCACCGCATCCGGCTCGCTCTTAGTTTCACTGCCGCAGGCTACTACGCTAAAACTGCTGAAAACCAATAAACATAATATTAATAATTTTTTCAAAATCATATCCTCCTGTTTTATAGCTACCAATATTATACCACAAGGGTACGTATTCTCACTAGGCTCGAAAATACATCGCCAAGTTTTCATACAGTACCACAATAATTAATCATCACAGCCTGTCTTTCAGCCAGCCAACAACCTCTGCCGCAGCCTTATTTCCGTGATTAGTAAAACTGTGGTCACCGCCGTTAATGATAACCAGCTTTTTTGGAACTCCAGCTAAAGCAAATGTCAAACGTGCCTGATCAACAGCTACTGTTTCATCTTTTTCTCCATGAAGGATCAGCAGAGGACGCTTACGCCAGTTACGTAAAATCCCCTGCAGATCATATTTGGCAAAATCTGTAATAAAATCAGGTGTTAAGGTCAATTCACCCCGTTCATCATTTAAATACAGAGTCTGACCTGCAGACAACGCATTATAGGCTTCAGCACCCAAGGCATTTCTGAAGGTCGCCTGTAAATCGTTCGGCGCAGCCCACAATACCAGTCCTGTAATATCAGCAGATCGTGAAGCGGCAACTAATGCCGCTGCTCCGCCAAGACTTCTACCCAGTAAAAATATTTTTCCGGCTGAAAATTTAATTCGTACATAAGCAAGCACCGCTTCCAATTCTTCAACCTGCTTGGAAAGGATTTGACTGCCATTAAAATTAAAACGTATGACATTACAGCATTCGGAAGCCATTTCAGCTAAAACAGCCGCTCTGCCGCCGCCATCCATTGAACCTCGGAATCCATGTGCCAAAACCAGCACCGGCGCGGCAGTATTTTCTTCGATACAGGGGGTTAGTATACCATTTATTTCGCCATAAGGCCCCTGAATTTGAATTGTTTCTTCCGGTTTTATTTTCATTTCTACAACTCCATTACTAACGATCTATATTTATATTATAACAAGAAAAATTACATTTGAGTCAAAAACAAAAAACCTGCCGATAAAATCGACAGGTTTTTCAGATAGGGATCCTATGTTGAGAGTTCTTAGCTTATTTGCCAGGGAAGAACGGCCAAATAACAGGAATTACAACCAGGGATACTACGAAGCAGACGACAACAAGGCCGGTACCTGCTTTAACATAGTCCATGAATTTATAACCGCCAGGACCAAGAACCAAAGTATTCGGAGGAGTACCTACCGGAGTTGCGAATGCACAGGATGCTGCAACTGCGATAGCCATGATAACTGCTTTCGGATCGGCGCCAAGTTGTTTAGCAATCGCAACACCAATCGGGCACAGCAGAGCTGCGGATGCAGTGTTGGACATAAATTGGGTCAAACCGCAAGACAGGATAAACAGAACTGCGGTAACGATCAACGGAGACGGAGAACCGCCCATCAGACCTACGGTCCATTCAGCGATCAATTTACCAGCGCCGGTTTTATCCATTGCAGTGGATACAGGCATCATACCTGCGAACAGGAAGATGGTTACCCAGTCGATAGAAGCGTAAGCTTGTTTTTCAGTCAAGCAACCAGTCAGTACGCAAACCAATGCACCGATGATAGCTGCCATTTCCAGGGAAACGCCTTTGATATCCAAAGCCATTACCAAAACAACTACGAGCAGGATAACGCCGGAAATGATTTGTTTGGAAGAAGAAGTAGTAGTAGCTTCAACTTCTTGTTCGATTTCCTGGTCAGCATCCAATTCAACTTTCGGGAGTAAATGTTTACCAATGAACATCATATAGAGCATACCTGCGATAGATACAGGAATACCGATCCATGCAAATTCAAAGAAACCAAATCCTTCCAAACCAGCAGAAGTCAAAGCACCGGTAGCAATAATGTTAGGCGGTGTGCCTACCATCGTAATGATACCGCCCCAACCGCAAGCGAACGCCAAAGGCATCAACTGACGGGAAGCAGGAATCTTTGCAGCAGCACAGATACCCAAAGCAACCGGAAGCAGGCAAGCTGCTGTACCAGTATTGGAAAGTACTGAAGACAACAAAGTACCAACTATCATTAAACCAAACATCAGGCTGTTTTCGCCAGTACCACAGAAATGAACTACAGTATTACCGATTTTTTGGGCCAAACCGGTATAGAACATTGCTGCGCCAACGATGAACATACCTGCAAACAAAACTACCGTAGAGTTAGACAAACCGGAAAAGACTTGTTTAGCAGGGATGAAGCCTAACAGGCCGCACGCGATTGCGCCGGCAGTAGCAGTGATTGCGAGAGGGATAAGTTCAGTAACAAAAAGCAATGCAACCACAGCCAACAGAATTAAACATTTTACTGCTTGGGACATAATAAATTCCTCCTTTTTAAATTTTCTATATGCTGTTCGAATTGTCGGACAACATATAAAGATCGCAAAGGAACTACAAGTTTAGCAATCCCTTTATTAATTTACATTATAGCAATGGTAAATGCAAAATGATGTTGCCCAGGCAACACTATATTTTTAAAATTTGTAATAAACGGTGCAAAAGCCGAAACCATGCAAGGTTTCGGCTTTTTAGCAGTTAAATAGTAAAATAATAATATTTTGTTATAATATAAGTGCATTAAAGCTATTCAAACTTTAAAATTTTAAAATTTCTTTTATCAAAATCAATCAATCCGCAATCTTTCATTCTGGCCAGTTCACGAGTCAAAGCACTGCGGTCAGCATCCAAATAATTGGCCATATCCGTTCTGTTAAAAGGTATTTCAAATTCAGTAGAACCGTTACGTTTAGCTTCCTGTTCCAGATAAGTCATAATCTTGCCGCGCAGAGTTTTTTTACACAATATCTCCGTTTTTTCAATCAACTGTGCATTGTTGCTGGCCATTATTGAAATCATGTTTGTCAGCAATTTGTTACGGCAGGGATCATTATTACTCAGATCGGTCAGAACCTTCCCAAAGGGAACCATCAGCACCTCGCTGTCACTGGCAGCAAAGTAGCTAACATTAGTTTTCTCGTCCTGTTTGTCATGCCCCAGGAAGTTTTCGGCAAAAATGGAACCAGACCCCATTGTTGTGATAATGGACTTATCTCCCATAATATCTTCCTTGATCATTTGTACAGTACCCGCTACAACAATGCCAATACTCTCAACCGCATCACCGGCCAAATAAATATAGTCCGATTTTTCAAAATGCTTAACAAGGGCATTTACTTTACCAAGAATAGTGTCTAATTCATCGCTGGCTAACCCTTTGAACAAGGGTAAACTCAAAAGATTCTGCATTGCCGCTTTCATAACTGTCCTCCTTCTCTCTTACTCTCAATCATCTAAATAAAACAAATAAGTTTCTTCCTATTTAATATGCCCTTGATTTGTTTTTATTATAATTTGTGTTTCTTGTTTATTCAAACTTACTTTAATTACTTTATTATGATATTATTTTCTAAATTTATTCGTGTTGCCTCAGCAACAACATTCATCTTTTTTTATTGTTATAATTCAGTCAAAGCAAACGAGACATTTGCTTGGGACATTAGTCTTCCTTTAATCTTTTTCCAATCATTTGACCGTCAACGAGAGGGTTCGGCTCTCATTGACGGTCACCTTTTTTATTTGCTAAAATAAAATTATAAAGACACTTAATGAAATTTTATAGAAAACATATGTCTAAACAGCTTGAGCACGATTTACAACAATTCAAAAAGATTCAACAAATCTAATTATGCCGGTCAGATTGACGATGTAAATAACAAAACTCCTATACCGATAGTCATCTCCTATCCTTGTATTATTGGCGGCAGCGGCACTTTACTTACCTGCAGCTATTGCCTGACATAAAAATCTTCACTGGCTTTCAAAAATCAACGCCATGTAATAAAATAATTAGAGCAATATTTTTTGTAACTTTTGATACCATTGCTTTAATCTTACTTCATATATTATAGCACTTTTATTCTGTTTGTGTTAATTTTCGCAATTATTTTTTATCTTTTAGTTATAACCTCTTGTTCGTTAATAATAATTACAGATATTTTATGATATAATACTAATAAATCAGTTATTTTGTCTTGAAAGCAGGTGCTTGTATGCAGAAACGTGTCGTCTTGCTGGGAATAATCGTTGAAAATACTGCCGCAGTAGAACAGCTTAATATTTTACTGCATGCCCATAACGAATATATTATTGGACGTATGGGACTGCCATATAAACAAAAAGGCATTAATATTATCAGTATCGTTCTTGATGCCCCGGCCGACGTTATCAGTACGCTTTCCGGCAAAATAGGTATGCTCAAAGGAGTAAGCGTCAAGGCTTTATACGCAAAAGCTCCGCAAGAACAGCCCTTTTAAATATTTATATATAAGGGAAATCACTGACGGGAAAGGATTCCTGCCCCGAAAGAAAGAAGGTAGACAAATGTATAATGTCAAATCAATGCAAGCCAGTGAGTTCATTGCTCATGATGAAATCCTGGAAACCCTTGCCTATGCCTCAGCAAACAAAAATAATGCGTCGCTTATCGACAGTATTATTGCTAAAGCAAAGGAACGCAAGGGACTTTCACACCGCGAAGCTGCCGTGCTTTTAGACTGTGAGCTTGATGAAAAAAATCAGGAAATTTTTGCTTTGGCCGAACAGATCAAAAAAGATTTTTACGGCAACCGCATCGTTATGTTTGCGCCGTTATATCTTTCAAACTACTGTATTAACGGCTGCGTTTATTGCCCTTATCACAGTGTAAACAAAAACATCACCCGAAAAAAACTCACTCAAGATGAAATCCGCAGCGAAGTTATCGCACTTCAGGATATGGGACATAAGCGCCTGGCTTTGGAAGCAGGTGAAGACCCGGTAAATAATCCACTGGATTATATTCTGGAAAGCATCAAAACTATTTACAGCATCAAACACAAAAACGGCGCCATTCGCCGCGTTAATGTCAATATTGCCGCAACCAGTGTCGAAAATTATCGTAAACTGCACGAAGCCGGTATTGGCACATATATACTTTTTCAGGAAACCTACCACAAAGAAAGCTATGAACGATTACATCCTACGGGACCTAAAAGCAACTATGCCTACCATACGGAAGCCATGGACAGAGCTATGCAGGGCGGCATCGATGATGTGGGACTTGGCGTACTCTTTGGGCTTGAACTTTATCGTTATGAATTTACCGGTCTTTTAATGCATGCCGAACATCTGGAAGCAGTGCACGGAGTTGGCCCGCACACTATCAGCGTTCCGCGTATCTGCCCTGCTGACGATATCGATCCCAACGCCTTTAATAACAGCATCAACGATGATATTTTTGCCAAGCTTGTAGCCTGCATCCGTATTTCTGTTCCCTATACAGGTATGATCGTTTCTACCCGCGAAAGTCAAAAATCACGCGAACGTGTGCTGCATCTGGGAATCTCACAAATCAGCGGCGGTTCGCGCACCAGTGTCGGCGGTTATGCCGCACCTGAACCGGAAGCTGAAAACTCAGCACAATTCGATGTCAGCGATACCCGCAGCCTTGATGAAGTAGTAGCCTGGCTGATGGAAATCGGTTATCTGCCCAGTTTCTGTACAGCCTGCTATCGTCAGGGTCGTACTGGCGACCGTTTTATGAGTTTATGCAAAAGCGGTCAGATCCAAAACTGCTGTCATCCAAACGCACTGATGACACTCAAAGAATATTTGACCGACTATGCTAAGCCACATACTAAAGAGCTTGGCGAAAAGCTCATTCAAAATGAACTGGCCAATATCCCCAATCCCAAAGTACGTAAACTGGTTATACAGCATTTGACAGATATCGAAAACGGCGAACGTGATTTTCGCCTGTAAATATTATAAAAAAGCTACGCCTTAAAAGGCGTAGCTTTTTTATTTAGACCTTACATCCTTTTAAAACGGCTTTTCGGCTGCTTACAGACAGGACAGACATAATCATCCGCTTCTTTGGTAATGTCACCTTCATAGATATAACCGCATACCTCACAAATATAACGCAGCTGAGCCTGCTTTTCTGATTTCGGCACTTCAGCCTGATAAGTCGGAGCATTTTTTGGAGCTTTTCCCTTGATAACATTATGATAATATTCATAAGTCATAGGCGGTTCATCAGTTCCACCCAAAGTCTTAGTTAAACGCGCCATAATCACGCAGTGAGTCTCGGCATCATGCATGGCAATAACATCACAAACCATATAGCCGCAGGCGTGCTCTTTCACTATCGGTAAACCATCCAACACACCGCAGGCAAAATTTTTACCGCAGAATTTATCCATTTTGCGCCCACAGGCAAATCCAAGCTCTGCAATAACATTACGTTCAACCGCTTCAGATAAAATCGAAATACTGAAACGCCCGCTCTTTTTTATGGCCTCATAAGTAAAATTATTTTTGTTCATACTCACAGCAATAACAGGATTATCGCTTGTAACCTGAATCACCGTATTTACTATACAGCCGGCAGGTCTTATCCCATCAAGAGTTCCAACAGCGTACATACCATATGTAAGTTTGTGTAAAACGGACAGATCCATTTTCTCTACCCTCTTTCATTTCTTTTATCCTCTTTAATTATACTAAACAGAAAATTAAAAGGATAGAGCAATAAACTATCTCAGAGAAGCAGTTTATTTACAAAACCACTGTTTAAACTTCATATAAAATCATCAGTTATCTTTTAAAATAAATTTCCACGAACAATTACAGGTCTCATCAGTTATTTCCGGATAACAGCTAAGCGCTTCGCACTCAAACCGGTCATCAATGGTCTTGGCAAAACCAGTATATTCAATAACACCGACTGCCTTGCAGGGATGAAATTCCATCCCCTTACGCTTTCTCGCATTCTGCACTCTGCAGTCTAACGTTCTGTAAATCAAAGTATTCCCATCGACAATTATCTCATCTTCATTGATATTGGCATATAATCTCAGCTGTAAAGCTCTTTTCAGCCCATCTATGCCAGGTCTGGATGACAACTTTAAAAACTCTTTGATTTTTTGTGCCTCAATTTTTGTAAAAGCCTCCCAAATATTACAGTCATGCTCCATGGCCTCTGCCATACCAAATTTACGTTCTACTGACTGAAACCAAACGCCATCCATAGCCAGCCAGTTTTTAGAATAGATTTCGATCAGCTGTATCAGTTCAGACCTTTCCATTTTTTCCAAAGTCTTATTGACCATCTCCAATCCTCCCTTGTAATTATTTACGGAACACCTCTTAGAAGTTATTCTGATTATAGCACATAAAATTTGCACATAATCAAATACATGTCCCACGATTACTAAACAAAAAAAGCACCGGCAGATGATGATCAAGCTGCTGATGCTTTTTTTATAGGATATAACAAATTTTTATTTAGAATACACTGCTTCATATTCTGGCGTTCTGTCAAATACTTTTTTGGCGAAAGGGCACAGCGGAATGATTTTCCGGTTGTCAGCGACAGCAAAATCTACAACCTTCTGCACCAGAGCATTACCAATTGCATGTCCCTTCCATTTAGCATCTACATAGGTATGATCAATAATCAAAAGATGCTCTCCGGTTTTTACGAAGGAAATCTCTCCGATTTCTTCATTTTCATAAAATACCGCAAACCTGCTGGCATCTTCTTCCAGTCTATAGTCAAACATTGTTCTTCCTCCTAATATTCACGGCTCGATCTCATCAGAATTTTTCAGCTTATATTTCAAAGCGCCCGAAGGACAGCCTTTAATCGCAGTTATAACTGACTCCTGCTCGGTAGCAACCGGTAGAACCCACGGTTTCCGCTTTAATTGAAATACCGTATGGTTTGCTTTCACACAATTACCGGAATGCTTACAAACATCTTTATTAAAATAAACGTCATAAGTTTCGCCTTCATATTTCTTATATCCTAAGTCAAGCAAGTCTTTCTCTTTCATTTTTATGCCCCTTTCAACAAACGCTAAAATACCATTAATATAGGTTTTTAGCTATTTTTAATATACCACTGATTCTATAAAGACGCACTTTTATTAAATTAAATTTTTAAAATTTTTATATCAAAAATTATCCTTTTGAACAATTTCTTTTCTGCCTCCAAAACAGCTTCTTTATAATAACTTTTATAAACAAAATCAATAAACAGCTGCGATTTTTTAATATTTATAAAATTTATAGTTATCCCTTTTATAAAAATATAGCAGCTTATATTATATCCCCCTTGTCTGTCAAAGATGAACGTGATATTCTAATAGTAGAAGACAATGCCACTACTCGCTCTGCTTCTTTATTATACGATGAAGCCTTTTTCATCTTTGTTATTATAACGATAGATTTTCCACAGCAGCATTTATTTTCAAGAAGGAGCTGATGACATGGATACAATCTTTTTCGCATTCACAGTGTTATCTTTAGTTTTATTGGGTATCGGCCTGATAAAACCACACTGGGTATTACCTCTCAGCGTACTTGAACCCAAAACAAGGCGTAAAGCAGCGATCATCTATTTCATTGCTTTTCTTATTTGCCTTGGCATTGCCTCTAAACTAAGCTATTCCTGATAGCTATTCAATTATCTTCCAAATACATTGAGTCTGCTTTGTATTAAAAATATCCACGCAAAAAAATAACACTCTAGTTTAAACTAGAGTGTTTCTTTTTTGTAATATGGTGCCGAAGGCCCGTACAATACTATACCGCAAAAATTTACGCTTACTTTTATTAGGCCGCGTCCTCTCACTGTTCGACAGCAACAGGCGCAGAAGAAACTTAATCCAGCAAATATCTGATTATATCCTGGCACTCTACCGGCAATAGCTGCCGTTGGGTTGTCAGGATTTTTTCTAACCTGCATCGAGCAGCACTAAGTAAATTATATGCACTTTCTTTCGTGACCTTCAGATCAGCTGCTATTTCATATATCGAAGCTTCCTTGATATACCATAATTTCAGGATCCTCTCATCCCTGATTTTTAATCCTGCAGCTGGCAATAAAATTTCAAAGGCTCCTTTATGCAGGCCATCAAGTTTATTAACAAAATTACTGCGGCCCATGCCGTAATTATAACATAAAAACTTTAAATCAAATTCTATTTTCTACCCAATTTTCTAAAATTTTGACATTAGACTGCGCGGGGGGTTGGCGACCATCGTTGAGCCCCCCACCCCCAGGAAGGACCCGCCCCATAATAACAATGAGCCTATCTTCGCAACACACATACCGCTTGCAGCCCACCACGCTTGCCACAGTGCTTGTCAGCTTTAGTGTGCGACATTTTCTATTCATACAAATATAAAACAAAGCAGAGCCAATCTATATGTTAGGTCAGCCCTGCCAGTTTGAAATGATATGAAGTTTTACCGTTTATAATTCTTGGCCATCTTTTAGCACGAATGTTATCTTACATTCGCAACCCAAAGCCGCTGCTATTGCACGAAGCTCATCTTCGCTATAATTATTGCGTTTCATTTTGTTTGATAAGTTTTGCCGGGTCTGCCCTGTTTGCTCCGCCAGCTCGCCGGCCGTCATATTATTACGCTTTAATAACACTTTGATTTTTTCTGTTGTGGTTAACATTTTTCCGCCCCCTTTTGTCGCCTTTGATTATACACTTTATAGTTTAATTAGTCAATTTTTATTTTGCATAATACACGATTATTTTAAATATTTTATTGACAAAATACACTTTAAAGTGTATAATATATATAGAAAGTGAGGTGAGAAAACAATGTGGATTTAGAAAAGCTAGAGAGAATCTCCCAAATAATCGCAAACCTTGCAATTATTGGCACCTTCGCCATAGCGGCGATTGAAACCTGGGAGAAAAGGAAAAAGCCCCGAAATCGTCGAACGCGTCGCAAGCCAAGACGATAACGGAGCCTCGGGGGGCGGTGCAACCGCTCCCACTCTCTAAATAAATATTACCACATTGAACAGCATGAAGTCAATATTGACAGTCTTAACGCTTTATCTCCTCGCCCAAGTCGGGCGGCAAGACTGGGACAGTCTAACATCAATAACCTACATCGCAGCCGTTATCAGCTGTGGAGTCTACTGGATAATAGAAAGGGCGTGCAACAAATGACAACTTACAAAATTGAGAATTACACTTTTGAAATAGTCGAAAAAATCCCTGAAGGTTACGAAGTTTGGAACATCGGGCGGCATATGCAAAGCGATGAACTTGTGCCCCTATGCCAAGTTTTCGCAGGGACTTATAATATAAACCCAGACACGTTAAAAGCTATAAAAATGTTGCCTGCTGAAGCTGCCGTGATTAAGAAGATAGTCGGAAGATATGACCTTGGGAGCGTAAAGGCTTGCAGAAAGTATTTGAAACGTAAAACCATCAAAGCAAATAGAAAAATTGCTGCAGAAAAAGCACTTGCGATACTTGAAAAATATATTTAAAAGTAACTCCAGAATAGAAAGGAGCCTTCAACAATGAACGTAGACGACAAAATTTTAGCAATCGCAAAAAAGCACTTTGACTCAATAAAAAAACGCGGCGATCTGAAATCTCGGTGCAATGACAGCGAAGATTTTGTGGAGCTGGCAGTCTGGAATATTGCAGCCGCGCTGCTTGAAGCCTACGAAACCGGAAGAAATAACCCCAATAAAAATGATTAAGCCGAAACGCCCTGCAAAGGGCGTCAGCCGCGGAACGGTCACCCGGCTCTGATGATGGCAGACCAGAAAGGAAGTTTTAGAATGGCAAAATTGAACTTGTGCGAAATTTTAGGCACGGACGCAGAACACTTGGCCCAAAAGGTTGCAACATTCAGCAAAAATGATATCGAATATCCGTGCATCGTTCAGGAAAAATATGACGGTGTTTATTGCATTGCTTGCCGCATCAACGATGCAGTTCATTTTTTTAGCCGCAGTGGCAATGAATTTTTATCGATAAACCATTTGCAAGATCCAATAAACGAACTCTTGACGGCCAGTAACTCTGACTTTATTATTTTTGAAGCATATTCTCCCGGCACTCCTTTAAATGTAATTACTGGCTGGTGTCGCGATTCAAAGCGCCAGCACGAGGATATCAAAGGCGTTATCCACGATTGCTTGACTAGCGGTGAATATTCCAATAATTCGCAGACCCCCTACAAAAAAAGACTTGCTCGCCTGGCTGTTACCTTTAACTCTGTAAATGGCGCCGGCCTTCTGCTGTTGCCTGATCAAATCACTGCAAAAACATATGCAGATATAGATGTATTTGTAAATGCAATTTGGAGTAGATCCGGTGAAGGTGTTGTTATAAAAAATCCCTCTGCCCCTTATACCAGAGGGAGTAGAAACATTAATTTAATGAAATTAAAACGCGCTGCATCCTATGATCTCGAAGTAATAGGCCTGGAAGAAGGACAAGGCAAGTATCAATTTATGACAGGCAAGCTTATTTGCCGCTGGATCAACGGCACTACTATAAATGTTGGCAGCGGTCTTAGTGACGAGCAACGCGCGCAATGGTGGGCTAATAGAAGTGATATTATTGGTAAAATCGTGCAGGTCGACGCTATGAGTTTAAGCGCAAAAGGACAACTTAGAGAGCCTGTTTTCAAATGTGTAAGATTGGATAAGGTATCAGGAGATTTTAGCTGCTAAAAATCAAAACTGCGTGCAACCGGTACGGCAAACCGTGCTCAAAATAAAAATCCCGTGTAACGTCAAAAGTGCGTGCAACGGGATTTTTTCTTATTCATATTCAGATTTGCGTGCAACCAAAACTGCGTGCAACCATCAGGATATTTTTTCAACCAGCTTTGCAGTTACGATCCCAGCAGCAAAGCCCCAAACTTTATCCTGGATTTCGCGCCAGCGCTGTACCTTCTGCTGGTGTTTGATTTGCTCGCTCAATTTCTGCAAGGATCTGTTCTGCTCGCTGATGAGCAGCTTTGCTTCGTTCGAGTATTTCTCGGCAACTTCTAATCGTTTCTGCATTCTGTCGTGCGATACCCTCAGCTCGTTCAGCGTCGCGATCAGCTCCGGCGAGCTCTGCTCCAGCAGCTGTAAGTTCGTCTCGAACTCCGTCAAGCGCTGCCCCTGCTCGCTGATTATCGTCTTGAGCTCGTTGTACTGTGCCCTGGATATCGTTATCGTTTCCGGCGCTTCCACCGCCGAAACTTCCGCGGCCAAACAAGTAGACAAAAATGCCGAAAAATACCAATACAATAACGAAAATGCCAATATTGCGATCATTATTGCTTTGTTTTTCTTGTTCATTCAAGGTGATCCCCCTTTCTTTATTAAAACAGCTCTTTAATATATCCGATCAATTTATCCACGCCGGCAATGGCCAAAATTCCAATGCAAATATAAAGAAATGTCCGGCCATGTTTCCCCAGCTTTTGGATCAGCGTACGGTCCAATTCTTTAATTTTTTCAATTTCATCGGAATACTCATCTAAAGCTGCATTTATTTTATCCTTCAGCTCTGCACGTTCTTCGTCGCGAAGTAATTTAACGTCAGCCTTCAGTTGACGAATTGCTGCTTTTACTGCCAATATATCCTGTTCCACTTTTTCTTTATTAGTCATTTTGATACACTCCTTTATTTTTTATTCAATCGGAATTCCCATAGTTTTAAACCAGTTGGCCAAACCTCGCAAAACATCACCGCCTGGTTGCATTTTTTCTTTTGTACCCGGGTCATCGATATACCATAAGTCCCAACGCGTTTCTGGATCTCCGCTGTACGGTCCATAACCATCCAGCAGCGCAGCCTCGCAGTGGGTCATAATACAGTTTTTATCAATAGGCAGCTCCAGCTCCCGGCTTAATACCGCAATAACCTCGGCCATTGCGGTTATCTGTTCTGGAGTAGGCGGATACGGGCCAAAATCAGCGTCATAACCATTATTGGCAGTAGCGCCAAGCCCGCAACACAATGCAATCCCAACACCCCCGGTATTACGTTGCCAGGTATGCGTCCTGAGTTCCGTCAAGTCATCACACTCGATTTCGATGCGGCCGTCGCCCAAAATACAAATATGATAGTCAGCTCGTTCTATATGGTTTGTAATATGTTGGCCAGCAGTCCAATGCAGATAAATCATTTTGATTTTTCCCCTGGCAGCTCTGGCCAAAGCCAGCAAATTATTATAGGTCTTCTTATTCATGCTTATCCTTCCTTTCTTCTTCCCAAATGTCCGGTTCGCCGTTTTCATTTTTATCAACAAACGCCCGACCGACAAATCCTGCTGCAGTAATAAGTCCACCACAAACTACAGTCACCAAAAACAGCCGCATTTCCGGCGTGTCTGCAGACTGAGTACGATACCAGTTATAAAACCAGCCGGCATTATATGCAATTACCTCAAATATGACTATAATCGCAAATGTCCATACAACGACCATGCTGCCTTTTGTCGGTGCTCGGCCAAATGTTTTTTGAATAAATCCTCGTATTTTTTCCAGCATATTTTCACTCCTTTAGCGGCAGCTCACGACAACGATTGTACAATTCCGTTCCGGTACCATTACCGCCGAGCCGATGATAATTTTCGTACAGATGTTCCAGGTTTTTCAGCTCTTCTGTACTAATCCTTTTTTCGGCAATGTAATTCTGGCAGGCCTGGAATAAGCGATCATACAATATGGCCAACAGGGCCTTTTCATACAAGTTTTGCTTGATGACCATTGTCGCCACAGCTACCCATAGCTTATTACACAATCTGGCAACGATAAAAACCAATAACGAATATAACGCCGGCTGCCAATAACTGTTTATAAATTCCTGCATTTTATCCCCCTTGTTATAATGCTCCTATAAGGAGCTGATTTTTTTATGATCTTAAAAAAACGAAAAACCAAAGGTCGAAGGCTGCCTAACGGACTTGGCAGCATCACAAAACGCTCAGACTGTAATCGGTCACGCCCATACCTGGTCCGCGTCAAAGTTAACGGGAAATTAAAATCAATAGGCGACGCCGCAACCTATGAGCAAGGCCTTGAAATGTTACTGCAGTATCGCGACGATCCGTCACTGTTTGTTGATACAGTTACCAGTTTCAGCGACGTTTATGTACTCATGAGAACCGAACGCTTCCGGAAACTGGCCAAAACCACGCAAATTAATTACGAATCAGCGTACAAGCATTGCAAACGTCTCTACAACAGGAAATTTGCTGAGCTAAAGGCAGCCGATCTGCAGGCCGTGATTTCTGATGTCCGGAATGCCGGTGCCGGATATGCTATGCAGAAGAAAGTAAGACAGATTCTGCATCATATGTACAGCTATGCACTAAAATACGATATCATCACGCTGGCTGGCGACTATAGTCGATATATAGACATCGACCAACGCAAACCCAAGTACCCCAAAAAACCATTCAACACACGACAGATCAATCGTGTAAAAAAACTCGGCGATAAATGGGCCATGACAGTATTAATGATGATCTACTCCGGAGTTCGCACCGGTGAAATGTTATCGATCGCAAAAAACGATGTAAAACTGCGCCAACGTTATTTCCTCGTCCGTGAGAGCAAAACGGCTGCTGGCCGAAATCGTGCTGTACCTATCAGCAAGAAAACACTCCCCTATTTTGAATTTTGGATGCAGCAGCCAGGTAAATATATCATTACAGACGATTATGGTAATCAACTCTCATATCACCAATACCGAGCGCGCTTTGATGCTGTAATGACAGCCAGTCGCTGCAAGCATACACCGCATGAATGCCGCCATACCTGTGCTACCATGCTCGACAATGCCGGTGCCAACGATACGGCGATCAAACGTATACTCGGACACGCCTCGCAAGGCGTTACAAAAGGCGTATACACCCATAAAGCCATCCACGAATTAAAAAAAGCAATCGACCTGATTTAAGGCTAAAACTGGTACACTTTCGGAACATAATCTACTATGTACTAATACCATGCAGCCACAGCAGTTATACATTACAGCCGGTACACTATCAGTACACTTTGCAACAGGTCCTAATGATAATATCAAAACCCGCTCCCAGCAACGTTTACTCTTGTTTTTCTGTGCTTTCAGTTACTGATTTATCTTTGATTTCCGTTTCAGTTACCGGTTCTGACCTAATGCAGTTCACATTAGTACACAAGCCATTTTCAGCCATTTTATGACCACATAAGAAACAACGTTTTTTAATCATTCTATTGCACCTCTTTTCGTTGTATATTCTTCTACTAGATCAGCCTTTTCTTCCATCAGTTCTGTCTTTAAGGCTTCGTTATTCTCTGCTACGGCCAAGATTATCTGATTATTGATTTCGTCAAACTGAGCCTCATATTCTGCGTCTAAGACCGCAAGTTTCTCTGCCGCTGTAGGTACATATGGCGGCTGCTCAATGTATTCGCCGGTAGTCATATTCCTTATGTACATCTTACCGTCCGGAGAGTTGCCGGACAGCAGCAGATATTCAGCATATGTCACCTCAATGTAATCTGCAGGGTTAAACGGAATATAGGTACCATCTTCAGCAATGGAATCAGCCAATATTTCTTCTGTATAGCCAGTAGTAACTTCAACCTGTTCATATTGGCCAGTTGGAATACGCTGTTCTGGTACCAATATAGTCCCCTGCTCTGGATCATCCTCATAATGTGCCGGTATAACTCGAAGGATCTCTTCACCGTTTCGGAGCTCAATAATTGGCTGTGGCGGTATGATATATAAATTGGCATCCTCAATACGAGTATCGGCACGTGTGCCGTCTTCGGCAAATTTTATAAAAATACGTGCATCTTTTGCATTTTTTGGCATTTTTTCACAACCTTTCTATTTTATTTACAGTGGGGATATTGTTCATCACGTACAGCAACATTTCCAATTCCGTTTCCAACTGCGGCACTATTCATTGTTGCCGTACCAAAAACTACAAGCACGTCAGCTACGGCAACTGGAGCAGAATATTTAGGCACTACCAGTGTTAATTTATACCTTCATGGAACTTCTGGCTGGTATTTCGTTGGCGGCCATTGAACAGTGGGGAATAAATACTGGCGGGGCAGTGCGAACTTCTACATTACCAATACCATTTACAAACGTGTTCCTTGCAGTTGCATCTACTTCTAGCGAATGGTGCTGCCCTGGATGTTCTGCAACGAATACTACTGTTACAACTCGTGCATATCAGTCAAATAGACCTGATGTAGCCCAGCCTAATGATGTTAACTGGATTATAATTGGGTGTTAGCCACAGTGGGGAAAAATCTTAGGAGATACTGTTAATCTTAAGATAATAAACTTCCCTGTTTCGTTCAACGAATGCTTTGGTGGTTTAGCTTTATTCAACGGAGATCCGGTCGCTGCTGCAGAATACGCAACAATAACTGACATAACTAATACTAATTTTAAAATTTATATGTATGCCAATAACGCTGGTACTGGTTATGCAAATGCAAACATTTTCTATTTGTTTTTAGGTGCTTAGCAACAGTGGGGAAAGCCGACAGTACGTGGAAATAATATATTTCCTATACCTTTCCCTAACAGTGCATTAGCAATAACGTCTGCCGGCATTGGCGGTTGGCATACAGTGGATGTAAGCATCGTTAATAATAACAGTTATAGTGTGCTCGGTTGGGCAACAGATTCACCTAGTACCGCACGAACTTCATTACCAAATGTTATTGCTATTGGATTCTAAAGCTACAGTGGGGAAATTCTTGGTCAGGGTACACTGGCGTATTTAATTGGTATTTTCCTATAAGCCCGTCACAAGTATATGCTGCTTGTCTTACAAAACATACTAAAAACATTTCTTCTAGTCACAATTGGGAACCAGCACGTGTTGAGGAATGGAACAATTCCTATGCTCGTATCCATCCTGATGGTGACCTTGGATATTCTGTAATTGCAATCTGTAAAGCATAGCAACAGTGGGGATATTCAAATTCAACAGGAGTTACTTTCCCTATCGCTTTTAGAGAGTGTTATGCCGTTGTAAGTAATGCTCACAGCAACACCACTGGAAATACCGACCATTATCATCTCTTAAGTTGGACAGCAACAGGAGCCGCTTTTGGTTATTGGAATATGAGTTTCTACGGCACACTTTATATCGCCCTTGGGGTCGAGTAAACAGTGGGGAATTAAGACTGAGCCATATGGACGTGTAACCTTCCCAATCAGCTTCCAGGCTTGCTTTGGTGTCATTACACATTTCAATTCTGATCCAACAAATTACGCTGAAACTAGCTCAGTTACAAATTTTTCTAACACTGATTTTTATGTCGTATTTTACTTCAACAACTCTGGTTCTAATGCCGCTGGCTCGCAAGTTTTTTGGGTAGCAATAGGCAACAGCTAATCTCATACACCTATTACGATGAAATTTCCGTTTAATACATAGTCTGGAGTTATGCAAGACAGTCCAGTCAATGTTACATTTGCATTGTCTCCATACCATGTACCAGTTCCGCTTCCTCTGATAAATAGCGTTGCCGCACTGCAAAAATTTGTAAATGCGATAGGGAAATCTGCTCTATTGTTTGATATTTTTCCCCACTGTTTATTGTCCAACGACAAACCAGTAGATGCCTGTCTTTCCACCGCCATTGTTATCTCTTAACTCTATTGTTTGCTTGTCGGTAGGTTTGATACCAATAGTAACCGTCCCAGAATCATTTGCTGCACCTACATAACCACCCTTCTTAAAAGCAATAGGTAATTTAACAGTACTTTGATGAGTATTATTATGCTCTTTAAATCCCCACTGTTTCTACCAGCAAATGGCAAGGTATCCTAAGCCAGTGAAAGTATATCGAGAATCAAAAACGAACCCTGTAACCCCAACATTGACATTATTAAAGTGGCTCATTGAATGCCATAAAAATGTTGATCCTTTTGCATCATATCCTGTAGAAAAAGCACAGAATGTACCGTTTACTGAAAGCGGCAAAGTGAAATTAACATTCTTATAATAGACTGGATCAAAAACAGTAAATCCCCACTGTTTAGATACCGATTGCAATAACATAAGACGCCCAATAGCAGCTACCTAAATTAATCTGTTTTATAGTGGCGCTAGGAATAGCTATTTCATCCCAAGATGGGTCTCTTCCACTTACACCATAAGCTGTTCTCATGGCTGCATAAAGAGTTGTAAACATTATTGGAAACGTGAAAGTAGTATTAGCGTTTCTAGCAATAAATCCCCACTGTATCAAGCACCTATAGCAATCCATTGAGCATCCTTGTTCTGATCACTGTTATCCGCAACGTCAAGTGTAAACCCTGATAAAGTATTGCTTTCTCGTGCCTTGGAGTCCATAAACACATTGCCTTGATGATTCGTTACTAAACGTCTAAATTTTGTAAATGGGATAGGAAATATTACCCAGCCGTGTATATTCATTCCCCACTGTTTAAAGGCCTACTGCTATTGCAGATCCGCTAATATTTGATACCCAACTTTCATTTGTTGCGCATGAAGCTGTATAACCAGTTAGTGAAATTGTTCCGGAATCACCATACCAAGCTCCCGATGATTGCGAGCCTGTGCGTGTCATGGTAATGCCGCCAGCAACAAATTCTGTGAACGGTATTGCCCATAAACCAGGGTTATTTCTCCACTGTAGAATTAAGCCGATGTCCCATTTACAATAACCATTTTGTGCCAGACTGTATGAAACTATTTTTCCCTGTGAACTCAACGCAGACAATGCAGTCATAACAAACTTCGTTGTAGCAATCTGATCTGTATTGGTGCCAGCATCTGCTGTTGGAGCCGTTGGTATGCCTGCGAAAGCCGGGCTTAATAATGCTGCTTTTGCCGCCAGTTGCGTAGCTGTCGCATAATATGCCGGTAACTGTCCGCCTAATTTTTCTGCATTATTAGCTAAAGCAGCAGTACCACCATCGGCTGGCAAGGTCTCCGGTGCCCAAAGCACAATCTTCAATACCGCACTCCCACTTTCAACAGTGCTACCAACTATTGATGGCCATATAGGTTCATCGGCTCCGAGTGTACCCGCCTGAGTAACCTTTGCTATGACCCCATTCGGCAGCGATGGCGACCAAATCAATTGTCCGACTACCACAGGCTTCTGCTCCTGCCACAGCATTTCAACGAAACATCGTAGAATATCGTTGTTGTTTTGCAAAAAATCCATCATAGCAGCCTGTGTAGTTGCACCTTCTTGTGCAACACCATTTACCTTGTTATAAACCTTAAGGGCATCACCCATAATTTTAAACTTCGGAATTTTTAAGGCTGATTCAGCCATCATAAAACCTCCTTCACAAATCCCTGCCAGGTCACATCAACAATTCCTGCGACAGGGTTATTATTTATATCCAACAGCTTGATCCTACAAGGATTACGACTGATAACCGCCGCCCTCGCAATAGTTACGCTGCCGGAATAATCTTGCACAGCATCAATCCTGACTGCTGTTGTATAGTAGTGTGGTGTTTGAATTTCAAGAGAAATACCTTCGATCGACACTTCTAAATTTTCAAAATGTTCTTCCCTATCCGGTACATCCACGATCATGACTAACGAACGCAATACAGATTCTTCAGTTGTATTCGACGGAGCAAGCACGCGGATCTGAATTACATCACCAGCTTTGACCTGAACCTTACAAGTGTACGGCTTGAATAGTACGGTTTCATCCGGCCAAAAAGCCCAATCTTCCTCATCCCAAAACGGAGCATCCGGAGAATCCCAAAAATTATTTTTGCCGGTAATCCTGTATTCAATTGCTGCTGGACCGCTGATATCATAACGTAGCCAAAATTGTCCGGAAGCCGGCACAACAAGCTGTGCATTAAGATAAAAGGCATTATACTGCTCACGCCAGAAAGCCCAATCAGGTTGTACCCAAAACTCGCATTCAGGATAGCCCCAGAAGTAAGACGATTGTGGAGCATGGATATATCCATCATCCAAAATAACGCCATTAGTAACAACTTTGCTCCATTGATCAGATGCAAAGTCCTCTTTGTAAAGCACGTTATCTTCAAGCGGATCTCCCAGATTCAAAACACAGTAAGACATACCCTGGCTTTCCTGCCCGGCGTTATCTACAGCTTTTATCATCACTGTATGTACACCTTGGCGCAGCGCTTGCGTTTCAAAAGGCTGCAGAGTAATAAAACCACTATGCAATTCGTAGGCAGCATTCCAATTTAAGCTATTACCCTGAATATACTTGATCTTAAAGCCAGCAATATCATTCGGGTTCGGATACTCAAACGTCCACCAAAAACGACGGGTGCCGCTCGAAAGTTCTTCGTGATCTAAAGTCGTGACATCCGGTGGCAACTCATCGATGCCTGCGGCCACCGGGCCAACGATAGTACCGGTAGACTGCCGGAGTTTAAGGACAGTAATAACCTTGACCATATACTCGGTAAATGGTTGCGTGTCGAGTTCGCACTCCATACCATATACCGACGCCGCAACCTTCCATGTACTGCCGTAATTATCAGAAAGTAAGACAGTAAAATAATCAGCCTTAGCTCCGTCCGGAAGTTGCCATGAAACAAACATCCTGCAGCATAACGTTCCCTGCTTATTTTTATAAGCAACCTGCCGAGCCTGAAGGTTGATAACGTTTTGAGCATCGTTATCTGTATCCAGTGAATAGTCCGGCATCGGGATCTCGTAATTCTCGTCGAAGATGGCTGCATTATATTCGAGCGCTGTAATCTGGCGCTGATACTCTCCATTACGTGAAATGCTTGTCACGATAAAAGGCTTGCACGTACGTTCTACCGGCCCAAGAGCAAAAATATCATGCACCTGCGGTGGATCAGCTGCATCAAAACCAGTTTCCACAGTGACAGAAACCATACGCCCAACAACATCAATACTGCTTACTTTCCTGCTGTGCAGATTGTCATTGATACTGCGATACTGGAATTGATAATCCAACGTCATATCAACGGTATCCGGATCAATAGCCAAAGTCACAACATAAAGGCCGTTATTTTGATAAATACGACCACTGTGGCTCCACTGCGGCACATCATGAGCAACAAGTATCTGATCGCCAACCATACAGCCAATAGCATCAATCTCAGCCGAAAATTCAACACTCTGCAGCAGCAGCTCATTGCACTTCAACTGATATTTTGCTTCACGGTACGCCTGATCCCAGCTGGTAATTCCATTGATCTGTATCTGCGTAGTTTTAGGGATTATACCTGGCTCGTCATAATTGTCGCCGTAGCAGGTCATAGTATCACGTTCATAATCCTTAGCCGCATTATTGAAAGTCAATTCGATAGCATTAGCGCGATCCTTCGTTCCGAGCCAGGTTTGTTTAAAACTACCAGTAACTATATTACCCATCGTAAACATCTGCACCGGCTGTGAAACATGATCCCAAATACAACCAAACCTGGTACCGAATTGCACAATTTTTCCACGACCAACAGGAGCAATGTCTGTATTTACCTGCTGCCAAAATTCGCCGACAGTCGCCATCTCAATGTTGATTTTTAAATTCATCTTATCGCAATGCTCTGCCCATTCCTCGAAACGGTCATACATCATCAGCTCTGCAGGTACACCACGAACGTCTATAACGTTTTGACCAGTACGAGGATCTTCTAATAACCTGGTACCGTGGCAATAGTCATAAGCAGCCCAGGCCGGATTATTAGCTTCTTTTTCCTGGTACCCAACAGACGGATTATAGACCAGGACTGTCGCGCGTTCTTTGATAAACGTCAAATTCGGCGCACTCCCAGAAAGTTGATTTGTGGCCAGTGCTTTAAGACCGATAAGAGCCTTGTTTGGATAAATAAAATCGTCATAAATAACGCTTGATACTGTAGTCCACCAGCACTTCACACCATCCCTGGTACTATTGGTAGCCGCGCTGCGTCCGATCACCGTTACACGAACTTCATATTCGCCAGCTGGGATATTATCGATACGAAAACTACGCCTAACCGCAGTGCTTTGTGCAGCGCTGACACGGCCATTCTTGGTTACTTCGGCAGTTGTGCTGTAACCATCACCTTTAGCCTGCATTGTTTGTTTATCAAACCTAAATGGTCCGACATTGATGCTTCCTGTTTCACCCGGTGAAAATGATCCGGAATACCAACCGAAAGTACCAGCAAAAATCCAAACGTCTTTAGCACTTGGCTTCCCGACACGAATTCGCCAATAAATTTGTTTAATAGTATCCCCATCGCTGTCTGTAGTTTCTGATTTCACCCGCTGCACTCTGATTTTCCAATTTCCAAGCTCCGCAGAACCATCAATCAACTCAGCATTAACTGGGTTAGGTTTTACTATGGTATAGCTAGTGACCAACGGCTTCCATTCACCACTACCGCGAAGCGCATAATCAGCATTGATATCTACCCAAGCGGTACTTAGATTGCCATCGTCATTGGCGTGATACAAGCCTTGGCTAAATTCCACATCAATTATGATGCCCTCGGTAGTATTGCCCGGAATAACATCTGTACGGTATTCATTGTTCAGAATTTCGTACCCAAGCGCACGCGGTGTGATAACATCGTTGAAATTATTTATTATTTCCTGATTGTTGGTACCTGGCCGAATATCAACAGTGACATCCTTATAATTTTCAATTGGATTATCATTGAGACTGACATTGCTGATCGTCAGCGGTCCTTCGCCGGCACAAACCATCCAATTCAATACCTGATCGTTATTATTATTGGTTATGAACTTAGCAATACTCTGTCCACCAGATTTTACCTTGCCGTAGGTTATAGCAACAGCATTACCTTGACCATCCATGGTCGTAATACCATTCCAGCTGTACGTTGGATCCTCTGTGGAATTGTTAAACTTTCCAAGAGATACCTTTGGCATTAGATATTTAGAAATCAATGTTCCACCAACGAGCATTATTCCCATTGCAGCTGCGTAACCCCAAGCCGTATTCACAGCAGTAGCAGCTGCACCCCATGCACCCCACGCACCACCAGCCGCAGCACCACCAACACCCATTGAAACAACGGTCAACGCAACCATGGCTACAATACCAAAAATGCTTTTGCCGCCCTTACCGACGACCGGATGAACGGTTATAAAAGCTCCGTCCATAACCAGCCATTGATCTGGATGCTTGACGATAGTACCGCTGACCTGGATGTGCAATTCCTGATCCGGCAGCAGGGTGCGGTATTCGGCGATATAGCTTTCAAGCATTTCGCCGGTACATTCCACCTGCTTTCTTGACCTGTCTTTATCCGGTTCGAACGGATTTTTTACAAAAACAATAGTAATCAAGGGCGATCACCCCACAAATTCATAGAATCCCTCAATCTGCTTCTGCCATGCGATAGACGTAATACTATCAACGCAGCAGCCGATTTTTTCACGTGTATGGATAAAGCGGCCGTTACCGATATAAACCCCAGTATGATTTACTACTCCTGGCGGCGAATTAAATCGCAGAGCAACCAGGCATGGTACCGGCAAAGTTTCTCCTTCTGCAATCCGGCGCCATTTCGTAGTAGCAACTTCGCGCCTCAGTATCGCATTGATCCTGGCTTTATCTGAACAGTCCGAATAATACTCACCGATTTCTTTTCCACAACGACGATAAATCTCAACAACTAAACCATAACAGTCAAGGCCAGACTTAACATCGCGACCTAAGTTTTTAAAAGGTACGCCTATCAGGTCGGCGTATTGAATTTCTTTAGACATATAAGCCTCCTTGATCTATACCCGGGAACCCGCCAAAGCGTTTACTGTTCCCGCGGGCCCGGCAATCTGCCAATGTATGATTACAGCCCTCAAGGTCAGACGTGCAGGCGCACTCTGGTCCTTTGTACCGAAAAGCACAATTATTTTTCTTGTAGGTATCCCACGGCCGCCGGGCCTGCGAAGGGTAGCTGTTGCCGAGTGAAAACGTTACCCACTGTTCAGATGCCGTAGCATCGGTTACGGAATAAACTTCCTGCAGCTCTGGTCCCGGATTATCCAAAGCTGTCGACAATACGACATATAATGTTACCTTGGCATTTACACCACCACCGCCATGATTTAGCCAATACTCCATATCACGTGTTGTATTATCTACCTTCAGCTCAACGCTTGGTATAGATCCTGACCCGTCCTCTTTGACTGTACCAATCTGAAACGGGAATGCCTGATATAACTGATCGCACCAGTAAATATCCTCAGTATTTGCAACAACGTGAATATTATCTTCAGCTTCCAATCCCGGCAATTCTATCTTCAGCAAAATCAAAAAAGCGGTCCCACTGCATAATTCGTTCTTGGCAAGCTTGGCCAATGTTGATAATTTAATCGCCATGGCCTACACCTCATTCAGTGTTATAGACACCGTATAATAATGCAGCATCTTTGCTTTGATCTTCGGTGCCGATCCAAAACGTACAGCGTACAGTTTGCCTGATACCGGATCAGTCCAGTCAAAAGCTTCAGCACCAGCTTTTACAGTATTGCAGTAAAAGTCGACAAGCAGCTCTTTTTCCGTGTCCGGCAGCGAATTCCACTCGACAGTAAAAATCTTGCGAATACGTGTAAATTTAGGACGTGTCTGCTGGGATCCATCTTCATATTCTGACCTCAACGTTGGATCGGCCAGTTGTTCGTCCAGCGGATAATCAGGATTTCTAATTCCAGCTGGGAAAATATATTTTGATGCCATATTATCCCCCCTAATAAGTTGTGACAGCTGAACGCATCACATCACGGAATCCGCCTTCATTGTTTTGTACCGCCTTCAGTACGATTCCAAGCACAAGGCGTTCTCCATCAAAAGTTGCACTACCCTTGGCAGCTTGTACTGGTTGCCCACTTTCATTAGTGATGTTCACTTCGATATTTTGAATACCAGCATTACCGCCATTTAGAGCAGCTCTGGTTTGCTCCGCGGTATAAACACGTCCTGGCGTATTTAAGTCAAGAAGCTCTGGACCTTTTTCGCCAACAAGATACATTCCCCCAGGCGCATAACCGCCAGAAGCAAGTCCGCCCATAAAAGAGCTACCAGAATATTTTGTTCCACCAATACTAAAATAGGACGAATGAGAGAGAATACCGCCAAGATCAACATTGCCGCCACCCATACCGAACATGCTTGTAACCATGTTCATGACCAGCCCCTGCATAATGACTTTCATCATCGTATTCATAATACTGTTGGCCAAGTCTTTAAAAAGCTGGTCAGACATTTCAGAAAGCGATTTCTGTTCAGTCAACATATTCTGTCCAAAGTTTGTAAAAGTTCCCAAAACGTCATCTAACCCTTGCCGCATTGTACCCAATTGGTCATATTGCAGGTTTTTGATCTCATCCATTGCCGTACGCCAAGAAGCTGTTAAATCTGCCGATTGAGCATCCTGAAGATCTTTTGTTGCGGCAGCATACTCCTGTTTAAGACGCAACTTTTCTTTTTCAGTAAGTTCAGTATCTTCAAGTTGCTTCTGCAGGCTGTTTCGATATTCTTCAAGTTCAGAAATACGCAAATCATTAATTTGGCTGATATGCATAGAATGGGTATCTTCCAGTGTCTGGTAATAATCCATGTCCATACCATGTTTTTCTGACAGATAATCCCGATAATTCTGAGCAGACTGCAAATCTTTGTACTTTTCAATCTGACCTTCTACTTTAGCTATTTCAGCAGGATCCACACCGGCAAGCTGAGCCTTGCTGATTGTAGAATTCATTTTTTCTATTTCTTCAGCAAGCGAAGCATTTGCAACATCAAAAGATGTTCCAGTCTGTTCAATAATCTTGCGGTTTACTTCCTGTGACAGTTCAGCGATTTTCCCTTGATATTTAGTCAGTTCTTTAAGTGCTTTTTCGGCATCACGTTCAGCCTGAGACTTCCCAGTTTTACCCTTCTTGGCTTTGTCCGAAGTACCACCAAAGTCTCTGAGCGTTAATTGTTTTGTATCGATTTCTTCCTGCTTTTTCAAGGCTTCCTGTTCAATCAGAAATTTTCTGTTAGCTTCTTTACGTTTAGCTATTTCTTTGTCTAAAGGATTACTGGTATACCTTTCCTTGAAATCGTTTACTGACAAACCATTTGCTGCACCATAAACCCCTACGGCAGCAGCACCAACACCCAAACCTATACCAATTGCGCCTGCGCCAACAACACCAGCCGTAGTTAGCAAACCAGCACCAACACCAGCTATTTTTACTGCGTTATAAGCATCAACCAATTTTCCTAATTGACTAATCAATGTTCCGATTGCACTTATAGCAATACCTGCCTGAAAAGCTGTAGTTCCAAGACATTGGGCCATAGTATCGCTTTCATCTGAAACCATAGAAATAGTTCCGCCTAAGACAGCGAGTGTACTGCCCAAACTAATCGCCTTGTTGTACAGACTTACATAACGTTCTGCCTGAGTCTTTGCCGCCCTGGCCGCAAGCAAGTGTTTTTCCTGTGCTTCTATAGTCCGTACAGCAAGTTCCCGTTGCCCTTTAGCCGCCATCTGTGCTGCTTGATATTGCATTTTACCAGCTTGTTCTGCTGTAGCTCCCATCAATTTATATCGTTCATTCAAGGATTGGATTCTTACTGCCAATCCGTTATAACCATCAGTAGTAAGCTTGGCTACAGCATTTTCAACAATTTGTCGATCTTTTGCAGCAGCAGCAACTCTATTGTTAGCCTGCTGCATTGCATTTGCAGCCTGATTTGCCATCTGCATTTCTACTTGATACCGTTCCATGATGGTTGCCTGTCCAGATCGGTAAAAACCTAATGTTCTTTGAACGGCTCCACCTAGCAAACTTTGGGCTTGATAAGCTCCGTTAGTATTTGCCGTCACCTGGTATATATCAGTTGCAATAGTTCCAAACTTCCAAAGAGCAATGCCCCCAGCAATTAAAGGTATATTGTCAGCAACAAAGGCAAGCCCTGTTCCTAATGTTTTTACTGCCGGTACAGCAACATTACCAGCAACTTCTCCAACTACCCCTATCCCTTTCGCAGCATTTACAACATGTTCACTAAAGGCAGCCATGCTACTCACAGCATCTGGATTGAGTTCAAAACTTTTTTGATCCAAAAATAGATTTGCGACCTTCCCCAAAGTTTCTTTATAGTAGTTATAAAGTTCTTCTGTTCCTGTCGCTGCACTGCGCGTATACCCTTCACTTATCTGATCCATTAAGCCAGCCATAGTCTTTGGTGTTTCAAGGCTTGAACGTTCAAAGCCTTTCATTCGTTTCATTAAGAAATCAAAAAGACCCTCACTGCTGGCTTTAGCAGCGGCAATATCAGCATCAGTCAACCCCAAAGCTACGGCCAACGTACTTGATTGCGGACGAATACCACCCTGCACCAAATCCCGAAGTTCCTGCACAATCTGGTTTCGTGGCAAACCTAAAGATTTAACTGCATTTACACCAACTGTTGTAAACTCCTTCAGTTGGTCAATATCCATACCAGCAGCAAGACCTGGTCCTAACAAAGCTCTAAACGCTTCAACTAGATCTTCACTTGTTGCTGCAGTTCGCAACGCCGCATCATTCAAGTCGTGCAGAATCCCCTGAGAGATACTCATTGCCTGGTTCCATTCCAACTGCTTGCCGTTAAGTTCAGTCATCGACTGTAATATACCGGCTATACCCAAGCTATTTGTTTCCATTCCTTTAGCGAATTCAAAAGGACGTTTAATGAGTTCTGCACTCATATCAGCCAAGCCGTACAAACCGGTTAGGGCAGTTACCAATCCCGCCGCCTGTCCAGCTGCAGATGCAAATGCCGGCCCCAATGCACGGCTCGAACTATCAATTCCATCAATAGATCTTTTGGCCCTATTGAGTCCGGGGCTCATAGCATCAACTAATGATATTTTTACTTTGGTTTCAGCTAACATCTTATTCGGCCCCTTTCTCCAGTGCAGCTTCGATTACTACTTTTTCAATTATCTGTAGCTTAGACAGAAGTAACCCCGACATCTCAATTCCATAAGTCTTGGTCAAAAAATCGACCTCTAACCAATCAAGTCCAATAGGATATATTCCTGCCATCGTTGATGCATACTTAATACAACGCTGTACAACACTCCATACATCCAAAACCTGCCTATTGCCAGGCAAAATATTTGGTGGAGCATACTGACATTCGTCACAGGGCAATTTTATTTTTCTGTATTCGTAGATTCTTCGGCAATCGCTGCAGTATTCTCCACGCTCCCGTTGCCAAGCGAGGATAGCTTTAAGTTTTTTATTTCATCCAAACGAATCTCTCCACTTAACCCAAGCGTTCTGTAAGCTACAGCAATTACCTCGCCGTACGTAAAGTCATCAATATTAACATCCGGATAAATATTTTTAAATATCCATTCCGCAACGATAGCATCACTTTCAGATCCTTCTAGGTCCTTCGTCAGCGGTGTAGTCTCTTTCTCAAATCGACGATGTTCCGACCATTTCATGCCTCGAACCTCTAACAATGTTTTTTTAGCCATTTTCAACATCTCCTTATTCATAACTTGCTACTTTGTTTTGCATGGTAACCACGATAGCAGCATTCTCATCACTATCCTGATAATATGCACTGTATTGCAGTTCCTGCTTGATACCAGACGGACCATCGACCGCCGGAGAATTTCTGCTAAATTTAATCTCAGGAAGCAGCAAAGACATTTTCAGTTCTCCTACTTCGAGTGTCAGCTCCGCGCTGGTTTCCGTATTATTCTCGGCTAATTCAAGATAAGTATTATCGTTAAAGAAAGCCGTCATACTACCAGAAATATTGATAAGTCCCTCATTGACAGCTGTACGGTATCCTTTGCCGCCGAGCGCATAAGTATCGCCGTCCAAACCAAAATCAATATCCATTGCGAACGCTGTAACTGTAGCGGTTTTATTTCCACCGAGAATCAGATTAGCCATAAAATTATTAAGCCTGTTCATGACCGGTTCACTCGGGCTGGCGCATATCGTTGCTGTGCTGATTTTTTCATCGCAGCCCATGATTGAGATAGTTGCAGTCAGCTCTCCATCGCCGCCTGCGGATATAGATATTTTTGATACCTTGCAGCCATTATATTTTGCGTAGGAATTGATTTTTGAAAAACCCTTTTCCAAAACTAATGACGGCTGGTCATCAGCTGGTTTAAATACATGCTTGAAAAATCCGTCCTTACCTTCTACCGCGGTAGTAACCGGTGCGCCCATGGCAGCCTTCCACCAATACCCAAATGCTGTAGCGTCCATTGGTACCGCTAAGTCACCGCTTACATCAATATTGCCCATAATAGGCTCCACTGGATCACGACGACCACGAATAGTAGCAGGATCAGTTTTATTTTGACTCGCCGCTAAACCGCAGGTATTGAATGGCATTTGTACTGCCTTAGTTGCAAGATCTGCTGGATCCTTGCCAAATTCAGTTTCAAAACCCATTTTCAATGTCGTATATACACCAATAGCCTGGCGTGCATGCAGCTGTAAATTCAGTTTCAACAATGTCATAACCCCCTTTAAAACTCTTCTTCATAAGATGTGCTGAGCGTCTGCTCCATCGTCCACTCACATTCGATATCAGTAACCCAGTGAGTACCTGCAGAATCCAACGCACCCAACTGAATCACTTTAATACTTGCTACTGGCCGCATACCGTCTTTATAAGCGTCCAGTTCCTTCTGTATAAGAATGGCAAAGTCCGCCACCTCTTTGCTCCCAGCAAAGACCTTTACCCCAGCCTCTGTTTCAAACGGCTCCTGGTCATCGACAGAGATCCCAACACTGAGATTGCAGTGATAACTACACTCCAATTTTCCAATACCTTCTTCTTTCCAAAGCGCATAAAAGAAAATATATGGCGCATCTGCCTTTGTAGGCGAAAACTCTTCTGTCGCGTCACCAACAGCGATCAGCGGTTTTTTTTGATAACGTTCTTGGCAAAATGCCTGTAACTTCTCTGATTTACCTAAATGATTCGCCAGAACAACTGCGAGATCAGTTAAATTTTTTTGTAGCTTGCCCATCTATTAACCCCCAAAAACTTGATACTTGCGGCCCTTACCAGATGTTTTTCTAAAACTACCGCCGTTATCTAAAAATTCCTGAGCCTTAGCTGTCACATATGCTGGCAACTTCGGTTCCAGCTTATTCATGATCGGTTCAAAAAACGGTCTCGCTGGTACCTTTAAGTGAGTAGTATCACCGCGTAACGGATGCCCAGCTTTACCCCACCGCTTTCTAACCCAAGCCGTTACCGGGTAAGTAGCACCCTCTTCCTGAATACGCCCATACTTAGCAGATGCCGCTGACGTCCAGCCGACCTTCACAAGCCCGCCTGATACATACTGATATCCGATTGCATTTATTAACCGCCCATACCATCTTTGCGGTGCTCCTGGGCGAAGATCATTACGAACTCGCCAGGGAATACGTTTTGGCCAACTGGATTTAAAGTCCCCGCCACCTTTGCGCAGTTCGCTTTTGATCTCACGCTGTACAAAATAACCCATACTTTTACTACAACCACGTACAAAATCAGGAGAATTTCGGATAAGCGACTGTAAATACTTAGATATACCGTTCTGGACGCTTATCTCAATCATCATCGCAAACCACTCCTTTCGGCTTTTGATGCCGATAGTGTAGTATTTCCAGCAAGACTGTCCTTCAGATACACAGCATTTACATTCCAACGTTGCCCGTTGTATATAATTGAGTCGCCTGGTTTAGGATTCGGGACATCGGCATCGCAAACAGTGAAATTGGCTTTATCGCTAACCTTAACGGCGCGATCCAACTCTTTGAAATACACTTCACTTCTATTGAATTCTTCGCCAATTTCCACAATGGCCGGAATCTCGGTATCGTTATAAACGATTTTTTCTGCCAAAGGGCCCATAAAAAATGCCCTTTGCATAATCGCTTTAATCGCATTGTTCGCCATAAAAACCCCCTTTTTCGCCCGTTTTAGGGTGTAAAAAAATAGGGGTAGGCAAAATCCACCCCTATTCAGTTTTTAAGTTTCTGCTATTCAGTACCTTCAGATGCTGCAGCTGCAGCTGCTACGTCAGCACCAGCGTTAATTTTCACATCAACAGTTGCGCCAGCTGTGGCCGGAGCTGGCGACCAAGCAATACCCAGATAAGTATTACTACCTTGTGTAGCAGTAACCGTTCCGTCATCTTTCAGATAGACGCGCGCCCCCTGGTCAATAGCAGCGGCGTCAGTCTCGAACGAAAATACACCGTCTACCGTCAGCGCAATCAGCTGTCCAGTAATGCCAGCAGCTTCGGCTACGCCACAAATACTTCCGACCACAATAACGTCGCCCTCTGCCACGTCTGCCGTACATTTATAATCCAGCTTATCGCCCTTACGGCGGAAAAAAGCTTTTTCTTTTGCCATGATTTAATCCCCCTTATTTCCCTGTATTTTTTACAAAACCGCGGTAATCCAAAGCAGCGATACCGAAATCAAGGTACATCCGGAAAGAACGCGCCAAGGTATCAAACGAATCCTTAGATTCAAGAATCGGAGTTTTATTGCCATTCAGATAACTGATTTCAATACCTTCTACCTGATTTTTCGCAGCAGCAATATACCAAGCATTTGCATTGATATCATCCAAGGCAGTATCTACAACGATATCCAAGGAATTGCGGAATACGTTAGCCACGCCGGAATGAGCACCGGCAGGATCAGCCAAAGATCTTAACAGCTGTTCCGCTGTCGTTTCGTAAGTGGACGGAATGATCAGATATTTAGCGTTCAGATTCAGGCTATATTTCTTGCTGAAATCTTTTTGCTTTCGGAGCAACTGTCGTGCTGCGGATAAAGTTTCCGTACTTGGCACACCTGCTTTAGCAGCCAAATTACCATTGGCAGAACTGTAAGTAATGCCTGCGAGAGCAGTGTACGCCAAACGGTTGATCTTGCGTTTAAAAGCTGCAGCAAACCGATACGGGAATTTTGCCAAAATATCCAGGTCGTCATTGATAAACAACTGGCGGGTGTAGTTCCAGGCGATACCGTCGGTACCCAGCTGGACGGCAGTCTTTTCCTTATCAAGTTTCGCATGAGTGAATTCCCCATTTTCCGGAATCAGTTCCGGCTCCTGAGCCCCACCCAGTTTATAACGATAAGCAGTTTTAAAATCACTCAAGGTCCCTTCAACAGTCCATGCTTCAAAAGTAGTATCCACTTCTGCGTAACCCTGACTCATGGAAAGCTTTACAGTAGCATTCAGCAGATCAGAATATGTACTGCTGGACATCGCCCGGACAAAAAGCTCGTCAGCGTTAAGCTGCAAAACGTCTTTTTCACCAGCGCGCATCAGGATGTCGCGGGCAATATCGCGCTGGCTCATGCCTCGCATTTTCTCGGCACCGTCTGCCGGCTTAGCAATAGCAATCCCGGCACGCAAAGCCAATCCATCACGATATGCTGCACGCAGCTTATCTTCTTCGGCAGCCCCCATCTCAGGCTTAACAGATACTCTGGCAGCATTACGCGTACTAAGCACTTCAAGCAGCTCACGGTTAACTGTCTCAACGTTTGTCCCATCATTGATCCATTTGCTGCGCTGCTCGCTTTCAATATCGAACTTATCACACAATGCGTTGATATCTGTACAGCGTTGGCGTTCCTTTCTTTGAGCAGCCGCACGGATCTCATCTTCATTCACAGGCGATGCTGCAGATGCAACTCCGGTCGGATTTACATCTCTTTTTTCTTCAGTTGGTTTACCTTTTTCATCAGCAGACATTTTTTCTCCCCCTTTTAATTCTCCGGAGCTGCGCTCCGGCACAATATTATTTTCAAAATCGTCGGGAAACGGCAGTGACCGTCCCACGCCAACGGAAGCGTCAGCTGGTACCGTCACTATACTGGCTTCGAACACTTCCCACCGTGTTGCAATCCAAGCCGGACCTTCGATTCCGTCCTCAGACTTATGTCCTTTTTCGATAAGAGTCCATTCATTTACGCGATACCCCACGGACACTCCGCGAATAAAGCCGTCCTTGACGAGCCCCATGATTTTTTCTGCTTCTTCAGTCTGGGCAAACTGGATCTCAGCGTAAGCTCGACCGCTTTCTGTCCAGATACGGGTAGGTTTACCGACAACTGCGTCCCGCTTATGATTAAACAGGATCGGCATCACCCCGGCAGCAAAACGTTCAGTATTCATGGCCTCGTCATTGCAGCGCAAGATTTCTTTATCCCCCCACCAGTCAAGGCAAGGCGTTTCGCTGGCGAACGACATCTCCACAGTACGATTTTCTTCGTTAAACTGTCCCAGTGCCGCACTACGCCAACGAGGAATATTCATACGCTCATCACGCGACATATTACGGTAATGTTCGTCATTTAGTTTACTTGGCATTATTCTCTCCTTCCTGCTGTATACCAGCCGCTAATTTTTTTACTGCTTCATTAGCAGCCTGGTCAAGTTCCTCTTCCCAATCTTTACCCTTTTTGGCAAAAATTTCCTTGAGGTTCGTTTGACCGGTTTCTAGCATGAGTTTGTTTGCCAGGGCTTCTTTGTATGGATCAATCCACGGCAGTCCCTGGCCTATAAATTCATGCTTTAAATATTTGGATGTATTTTTGTAAAAGTCCCGCGGTACTTTATCCACCGGAATCCTACCAGATAAAATCGCAGACAGCACAACATCCTCAAACACGAAATCCAGGAAGTGGTCTATCAAGAACTGCTGCTCCTGTTCAAAAACCTTCCAGTCTTCTAGTAAATTTTGCCGGGCGCTGGAATAGTTGACCTGGCTAACATCACGGCTGACCATTTCATAAGACAGGCCATGTCCCGCAGAAATTTGCCGCAGCATAGCCAGATTATAGTCTGCGAGTTCGCTGCTCTGCCCGCTAGGAACTAGTGTTTTAACATCCTCGCCTGGCTTTAATTTATTGACCGAGCCGGGAACGATACGCTTACTTCCTGCAGCTTTGCCGCTATCACTGCCTGTCGCTACAAGAGAGTTTCCCACAGTCGGCGCAGCATCTTTAGCGGTGGTAATCCATACAGCTATTGCCGCATTTATTTTTTGCTTAAATGCCACCGCCTCAAAAAATTCGTCCAGGTCGTGAATTTTATCCAGTGTCCTGACCAGCGGCGTCATTTCCCGCACTTCACTTGGCCGGCTATGATCAGCCAAGAAATAAACTCGTTTCGCTTCGATACGTTCCGGTTCCAATTGCACGAAAGTTTCAAAGCTATTTTTTCGTAAGTAATACGACAGCGGCTTGCCGGCATCGCTCACCTCGATACCGCCGACTATAGCATTTCCCTGCGGTGATCGTAATGCAGCAGGTCCTTCCAGCTCGTCCACCTCTGCCAGCTGAATTTGATATGGAATCCGCATATCGTTATTGATAACTTTTATAGCCAAAATCCCGCCATCAACCAACCGCCGGCGCACTATCATTCTGAGGATTTCATTCAGTGAAAATTTACCTGATACGTCACAGTTACCCGGTCGGCTAAATTCGGACCAAAGTTCTTCAAGGAGATTATTCCAGTCCTGATCTTCTGTCCTGACCTGTAGGTTGAATCCCTTGCCAACGACATTGCGTTCAAAGGCATTCAAGATACTGTTGACGATCTCTGAATTCCGTTCCAGATGACGTGCTTTTCTCCTGGCCAGATCCCGGTTCGGCGAATTTAAAGCCTCAGCACTTCCATCTGTCGGATACCACCCGGCAGAATTCCGCCACGTTGGAACATTCTCATAAGCATCAGCGCCACGTAAGGCTATTCTATGCGCCTTCCGCTGGAAGGCCCATCGCGGAGAAAAGAACCCGATAAAGTTATCTATGCGCTCTGCAAAAGTAGGATTTCTCTGATTATTCGTCAACCTTCTATCTCCTTCCGTAGTATGTCAGCGGCGTTCCAAAATACTCGCTGCGACCGCTTGCATTAAATTCGGCTATCTGCTGCTCAAGCGCAGCACGCTCAGCTCTTAATTCACTTAAACTAGCCTGCTGTACCTTACCGTTTCTGGTTTGAATAACTTGCCCGCCCTTCATAACGTTGGATATAGCAGCATCCACATCGGCCAGCCTTTGGTTCAAAGTTTCGATGTCCATATAATCCCCCTAAATTGTAAAACCCGGTTCTGGAATAGCTAATTCCTCATCTTCGGCAGCTGTATCAGCCGGTTCTTCGATAATGCGTTCCTGCAGCGCCCTCATATTGACTAGGTCAGCGACAGCGAAAGCATACACGCAGCAATCCCACCAGTGGTTCTGCTTGGCGCTGGTTTTTAGCTCCCATTTTTCCCGCCCTTTATCGTCTACTATTCGGTGCTCTGATGTTATGTGCTCTGCAAATTCCCTGCTGCAATCGGCATTTAACATCCATGAGCTGCGCCCTATCGGAGTACCGATCCGTGTGGCGATATCGTTTTTATACTGGTCGGTATTGACCAACCATAACTGCAGCGGCATTTTCCCTGGAGATCTCGGTTCGATATTAGTTGCTCGAAGATACGCGGCCATCTGGGTACTACTACCTTTAACCGGAAACGCTACTCCTTGATGTTGCCAACAATAATCGTAAACTTCTTCAGTACGATAGCCTGCATCGATACCATAGATGCATACCCGGTATTGACTTCGGCCGTCTTCGCCTGGATAAAGCGTTGACATAACCGTATTGATGTCTTCCCACGTAGTTACCTTGCCGTAGCCTAAAACCTGACTTGTTACGCCTGGTCCCCATGCGTGGATTTCCCAATAAAAATGACCTTTCTGCACGTCCACGGCGCCGGTCAATAACTGCGCCCAGCTGGGAACGATGAACATTGGGCATTCGGTCTTATGCTGCAGCACGATATCCACATCCATAACAGCAGACTTGCTTTCCCACGGTTCGCCCAGCCAAGAATTAACAAAGTTCTTAAGCTGCAGCGGATCATCTTTTGAGCGAATGAATTCAGCTGCCATCTGCCCAAAAGTTACCCAGGGCGAATACAACGAGTTCAATCCATAGGCAATACTGCGCGGCTTTCCTTCTACCTCGTTAAGTGGTACCCATTTCCCCTGCACCAACATATCAGGCTTGTATTTATCAGTAATATGCTCATGACATTGAACGCACTCATAATGTGTATGTTCTTCTACATAGGTCGCTTCCTGCTTAGAATCAAACTTTACATGCTCCCATTTCAGCGGCTGCATCTCGCCGCAGAACGGACACGGCACCTGATATTCATACCGCACGTCCGCTGCTTCATACAGCTGATAGATCTGTCCCGTTTTTAACGTTGGCGTTGACCAGAAAAACAATTTTCTCCGGCCCGGCCAGTTCTTGGCACGTTCTTCCGCCAGCTTCAAAGGGCTGGCTTCTTTACCGGCGATCTTAACGTATTTATCGATTTCGTCCATAATAACCGTAGGCGATGACCACGAAGCCAAATCCATTGGCGACCTGGCACTGCCAAATTTACAAAAGCCGCCGGCAAATCGCAGCATCGTATCTTTACTGTCGCCGCGCTGATATTTGCCGTCGAAACACCGGTTACTTTCAAGAACCTTCTGCAACCGATCAGCCGAAAACTCTTTCAACGTTTCATCATCTGGAAGAACATAAATAATACGTCCAGGTCTCTGATCGATTATCGACCCGACAATATTAATGCCACACTCGGTACCGCCGACCTGAGTCGGTTTCAGAAAGATAATTTTTTCGACACCTTCGCGGTTAAAAGCATCCATGATATCTACCAAATATGGAACGATCTCATTTCGCCACGGCCCTGGCCGGCTGGTTTCTTCGCTGCTCATATAGCGATTTTTAGCCGCCCACTGACTCACTGTCATCGGCTCATCGGGCTTTATTTTTTGAAATACCCTTTTAAGAACCTCTTCTAGGGCGTCCACCTGTTTTTTTAGCAGGTCGTCTTGATGCCGGAGCGCAGAATCTTCCGCTATCAGCAACTTCTTTGAGCCCCTCTCTAACATAGGTATCAATCAACCCCCTAACCTGTGGCGCCAGTTCCGGATATTGACTGTAAATTTCAGTCATAACATGATCAGCGATCGCCATCATGCTGGTTCTGATACTACCAAACGCTTCCGTTAGACGCTCTTCAACCAACACAACAGAGATCAGCTCCCCGCTTTTTATCCTCAGTTCCTGCTCTGCTATAGCTGCTCTGGCCTGTTTCAGCCGAGTATCTGCAGCCAGTTTATCAGCTTCAGCTCCTGGACCACCCTGAATCCCAACAGCTCGCCCGCGCCAATTTACCAGCGCTGCAATATCCCACCAACCACGCTTTTCCTTCGGTGCGCCCTTCTTCTCCCAAGCACTAAGCGTCTTATCCGATATCTGCATAATTTCACAGACCTTTGAGGATTTTAACAGTAGGCGCTCATCTGGAGTTATTTCCAGCCAGTTTACCTGCGGAGCTTCATCGTCACTTTTATCAAATTTCGCCTGCAGCTCCAAGAATGCTTTAGCAGCCTTCGGATCACCACGAACATGCTTCTTTCGCTGCTTTGCTTTCGGCGCTCCAACAGGACCTTTTTCAATTACTGTTTCAGTAACTTCATAACCTGTCGCGTTCTTTTTGAGCGACTCCATAACCTCTTCAATTTTCGGATCCTGTGGTTTCGACATCGCATCACCTAAATTTTCTTCAAATCGAGAAAATTCGATTTTTGCAGAATTTTTGTTTTTTATAAAAGGACAGTCTATTCCCGCTTGTAGAGCGGTTTTTCATCCTTCTATATATAATTTTGAACCATTAACAAGGCCGATACAAGTACATCAAACCCCAAAAAGTCGCATAAGTGTCGCATCTTTGCGGGACAAAAACGTCACCAATATAAAAAGCACCCCAAAAAGGGGTGCTTTTTATATTTTTTTCGCTTTTAATCCTGTCGCTGCTTCGAACCTATTCAAGATCACCGTACAATACACAGGGTCTATCTCCATCATATAGCATCGGCGGCCAGATTGTTCGGCCGCAATGAGTGTGCTTCCGCTGCCACCAAATAAATCAAGAACAATTCCACCTGCTTTACTACTATTAACAATAGCCTTAGCACATAGAGCAATCGGTTTCATAGTTGGATGCACATCATTGCGCAGAGGTTTGTCTACTCGCCATATAGTAGATATATTATTTAGATCCACCAATTCATAGCTCGGTACCTTAATTGCAATATCAGTAATTCCATTCAGTATGTGTATAACAAAGCCACTTTCAGATTTCTCCACAGTTATTGGTAGATCATCAATTACAGTCCCCTGCTTCCGTCCGCCGTAAAATTTATGGGCAGCTCCTGGTTTATGCCCATATAAAATTGGTTCATGCCGCCATTGATAATCATTTCGGCCAAGGGTAAATACGTTCTTCAGCCAAATTAAGCATTGCTTTAGACTTAATCCGCTTCCTGTAAATGCTCTTCGAAATTCATTACTCGCACTGTCAGCATGGCAAACATATATCCCCGCCCCAGGCTTCATGCTTTCAAAACAGCAATGCATAACTTTATCAAGGAATATACCAAAACTTTGATTATCCATTTTGTCATTTTTTATCTTTAATTTTTCCTTAGTAGCGCCAGTATAATTTATATTGTACGGCGGATCTGTAAATACCATATCGGCCAATTTACCATCCATGAGCAACGTAACGTCTCTCAAATTGGTACTATCTCCACAAAATAACTGGTGAGATCCCAGCTCCCATATATCACCATAACTTACTCTGGTATTATTCCTAGCTTCAGCAATAGCGCTTTCAATATCGATATTATCTTCGACGATTCCATCTTGCCCTATTTCGGCAAGCAGGCCGTCTATTTCATTATCACGGCAGCCGAATAAAGAATAATCAAAGTCAGCATCCATCTCCGCCAATATATCTTTAAATGCTTCCTTATCAAATTCAGACAGCTCTGCTATTTTATTGTCAGCGACCATGTCAGCATACTCTGCCGCCTCATTCTCATAATCTTGATAATCCACTGGTACCATTTCCATACCAAGATACTGAGCTGCTGCTAAACGCCCATGCCCTACAATCACATATCCTGATCTTCTGCTAACTACGATCGGACGCCGAAACCCCTGATTTTCTATAATCTTACCTAAAATAATAATTTGCCGCTCCGGATGTTTATTCGGATTTTTAGGATGCGCAACTAATTTATCAGTATTAACCAATTCAGTATAGCTGCAACATATTTTTACATCAGCCATTTTTATTTACTCCTTCAGCCATTGCTCATAAATTTCTGTCGCAATATGTGCCATCATATTCGGTGGCACACTCATTCCGCAAACATACTGCACGTTCATGCCAGCAAAATCATAATCCTGTGGGAACGTTTGGCAATTTATAAAATCACTACTGCTAAATCGCTTGCCGTCACACATCCGGAACAACATTCCTGAAGATGATATCGTACTGCAAACTCTGTCATCCTGAACTATTGTGTCGTTAAAACTGGTATTCCGGCCGATAAGTCTTTTGTTTATATCACCTAAACTATGATCAGACGGCTGTCGATGCTTTAATAGCATCCCTGTTCTGCTGGCAGGATTGACCTCTACGCCGTTTTTACTCCGCACCTCAGCAAAGTACACCTTTGGCCTATTAAAATTTAATACAAGCGGTTTATGGGCCTGATTAGTCGCAATAAAAAATACTCGTTCCCGTTTACTTGGAACATCCATGAACGCAGCATCCAATTGAAAAATTTGTACCCTGTATCCAAGATTTTTAAACCTGGCAATAATTTCATGAACATACCCTTTTGCAGTACCCTTGACTATGCCCATGACATTTTCAGCAATAACAATTTTAGGCTTCAGCTTTGCCACAGTTTCTAAAAATACAAAAAACAAGTCATCCAATCTCTGACGCTTCTGACCTTCCCTAAATACTTTTTCCTTATTCCATGCCCGTTCTCGCAACCCAGCCATAGAAAACGTGCTGCACGGCGGAGAACCATCCAAAATGTCTAAAGAAAAAAGTTCTTCAGGAAGCTCCTTCAGTTTATTGAAATTGCGCAGGTCCATACAGTAATTAAACTTTGGTTGGTGATTTTTCACATACATTGCATTGATTTTAGGATCTATTTCAACATTTCCAATAACATCAAAACCAGCTCTTTTATATCCCATAGTAGAGCCGCCACCGCAGGAAAAGCAGCTAAAAACTTTGATATGTTTTTTATCCTGGACTATGTTTGCCAGATCCCATTTATAAGAAAACTCTGCCATGATCAAAATTTAAACCCGCACCTGGGGCAAGTATGTTCAAATTTCTCATCATCAAATTTACCAATGTTGATTTCCTGCGTATTATTTTGCTGTACTGCCCGTTCGACACGACCCATAATTTTATCAATGTCATCCTGCGCCATGCCGAAAAGTTCTTCGTCAAAATCATCCAAGTCCTGAAGCATATCCGATAAAACACTGTTATCGAATTCCGCAAACTCGGCCACTTTATTATCAGCAACCATATCAGCCCATTCCTTGGCTTCGCTTTCATAGTCCTGGTAATCTACCGGCACAGTTTCCATTTCCAAATATTTCGCTGCCAGCAGCCGACCATGGCCGACTGTAACGAATCCCGATCTATTGCTGACCACAATAGGCCGTCTGAATCCTTGTGATTTTATCAACTTGGCCAATATCTCAATTTGTTTCTCTGGATGCCGATTCGGATTCTTGGGATTTTCAATAAGTTCATACGGATCCACGAGCTTGCCATAAGAACACATAATTTTTATGTCCGACATTTTTATCACCTCAAAACCATAGTAATAAAAAAACAGGCTATTAAATCAATCAAGATTTAATAACCTGTTAATTAAACAATCATAAATCGGTACCAAGCTTATGCCCCAGCTCCAAACATATACAATTCAGCCGCCGGTAAAACTGAGAACGACTGAGTCCCATTTCTTTTGCAATCTGGTTATCAGTCATACGCGGCCGTGGTGCCCAAAACTTTAACTGCAGCAACTTCTCGTCCTCTTCCGAAAGCTCTCTCCGTAGTGAATCAATTGCTCCGACAATTTCCTGCAGCATAGCAATCCTGGTCTCAATGTAAGCTGCTTTTTTACTACCGCAGTCAGCTCGATAAGCCGGATACTGCAGCATTTCCATTCGATTCCGGAGCCGCAGCAGCTCATTAACGGATTGCTGGTAGTCGCGCAGTTCCGCACATAAATATTTTCTTGTTTCTTTTCGCACGACTACCGTCCTCCGTTTATGCTTCCCGAAAATCAATATCCGGAAATTTATATAGTAGCATCTTTTTCTTCAACAAATATACCTGCGTCCGCATCCCTTTCGTGTCGACGTAATAAACGTGACCGCCAGCTTCCGTCACCTTAAAATCAGCCCGATATATAATTGGCCTTATCTTTTTACCTTCGCGCTCATATCCAGGCTGTAAAACAAATTCTGGCTGTAGTTCGATACCAGTTACCGCCCCCGATCTCTTTAACCAAAGCAGATTGGTATAGTAGTCGGCTTCTTTTTGGCTGTCAAATAGTATGCCGTCCACTTCTGTTGTTTTGTTATGGTATTTGGATATGGGGGCAGTTTTTGGGACATCTAATTTCATTGCACTATCGGCGCGTACTCTCGACAACAGGTGTGCCGGCAGCTCATCCCACCGCATCTTCGTATTTACATAATATTTCTAGAATATTCCTATTGTTAAGAATGTCGATAGCTTCAGGAACTGTAACTCCAAATCGTTCAACCAATTCTCTGCCTTTGGCTTTAAAATCAGCTGCAATAACTGGTTGGTTTTTATCTACTATATATTTTTTTATAACATTTGCAGTAAGTTTTTCCACCATTATCTCTCCTCGGTCAAAATAAGCTTTCTTCCGGAACGTTTTTCTTTTTAGACTTCGCTACCGGTGATACTTTGCGGGCTCTGTTTGCTCCGTTACAGGTACTCCAATGCGGAACATAGCCAAGTCCTGATTCAGGATTATCTGTAATTGTAACCGCAAGGATCTCACCATTAGGCGTTACTATACGTTCTTTTCCACCAAGAGTGTATCCGACCTGATTTTTATTCACCGGCATTTTTGCACCGCTTTGAGTACGAATAAAGAAAATCTGTTCACCGCACTCCCGACAGACGATCATTCTAAAATTAGTCATCATTATCACCGTCCCGTATGTTCCATGTTTTAATAGCTCTCTGCTCCAATTCAGCTTCACTTTCGCCAGTTTCTTTGGTTACTACCATCTGGGCAGGACAATTGCTACACTCTATAACACAGCATTCAGCTTCTTCGTCCCTTGCATCTACCACTGCTCCAGTCGCAGGATCAATTACAGGCTCATGTATACCGTCATTCCTCATTGTTGCTACACTGCCGCAGAACGGACATGGACTTAATTCTAATAAATCATCTAACTTATACCTCTTAACGGCCGTGATTATAGCATCTATATCCCAATCGCATGGTACTGATTCCGCCGCCATCATTAGACAAGAACTGTACTTTTCACCTTTTCTAGCATAGGCCATAGGACATTTTCCTACAGCACAATTATTGTCAACACAAACTTTTTTAATTATTTTTAGAAACTTTTTAGCTTTCATTTTTCTTTACCGCCTACTGGTGCAAAAAGTTCATGCGTGCCATTTTTTAGTGCCAATTCTTCTTCGGATATTTCGTAGCCCAATTTTTCTAAAAACTCATATATCAAATCAAGTTGTTTATTACAACGATACTGCTCATTCCAGTCGTAATAGTTTTCGTATTCGCTGTCCAACATAAGCCATGTAACATTCAGAAAACTTTTTTCTGGTTCTGCAGCAATCTTATTTTTTATAAAAGCGGCCATTATATCATCTTCCTTTGCCGCATCTTTGATGATGGGAGTCTCACCAATAAAATCAGTATAGTCTTCGATGTCAGGTGGACAGGAATGGAACGACCAGATCATAGGAGCCATATTATACTCAATGATGGTGGTTAGTTTCTTTTTAGCAACCGCATTGGAAATTTCTTTTACAAAATTACCCCGAAGTTGATACGCCCGTTTTGTTATGGCTTTTAGTGCCTTGTTGCGTCTAGCTCTTTCAGCTCTTTTAGTATTTAATCCTTCATCATTTTGAGAAACATCATTTTGCTTTGTATATAACACAACATCGCCATTTGCAACTTTATAAAAATACTCTACAGATTCGGCATCATCTCGCTTTTCTACAGTAAAATTTTTCTGCCTAAGTTCATATTCATAATAACCACGAATGTATTGCAAACCATCTGTATCATCAACTGGTTTTGCAAATTTTGCCAGTTCAGCAATTAGAACTTCTCTATTTTTATTTGCTTGTTCTTTATCAATGGCACTCTGCAATTTCCATTTAAAATTAGCTGTACCAATCGCTTCGAGCACACTGTTTTTCAGATCAACATCTTCTATCTTCTCCAACTCAATGTAATCGTTTAAGGTTGCCCCACGCTCAACTGATTGCCGAAACTTTTCTTTATCTAGATCCAAAAGTTTTACTCTACGCCGAACGGTAGTCGTTGAAAGCCCGGTCTTTTCTGAAATATCTCCTACACTCTCACCAAGATCCAGCATCATCTGAAACCCTTCAGCCTGCTCATACAAAGTTAAATCATTACGCTGCATATTTTCCAGAAGCATTGTCGCAATTTGTTCGCTATAGCTCATATCCGATATAACGCACGGCACTTCTTTCAAACCAGCAAGTTTAGCAGCAGCAAGGCGCCGATGACCAATAACAGCAATATAACCCATTTCTTCTTGTTTGACCGGATCATCCGCTCCTGATTTGGTAATGTTGGAGAACCAGGGCACAACAGTTAAGTTCTGCAGTATCCCAGTTTTTTTTATACTTTCTGCGAGCTCGGTGAGATCCCCAAGCTCTTTTCGAGGATTATTGTAATGCGGACGTATTCTTGATATTTCTATATTTTTTATCATAATCAATCTTCCTTTCGCTATCGTTATTTACTTATACTTTCCTTAATCACACTATTTTCTCTCCGCAACCGGGCAACTTTACCGCCAAGCTGGCTGTTTTTTCGGCGCAACTGTTTGATTTCCGTCAAAGCCTGCAGAAGTACCGGCTTTAATACCGGTATATATTTATCCTCCGGCTCATCTTTAATCATTGCCATCATGGCTTTTATATCCAAAGGTTTCACATTTAACCACTCCAAACTTATATTAAAAGGCCGCCCCTGCGGGCTAATCACCTCCGCAGGGCATACTTCCCAAATGTGATACATTGCTTGTATATAGCACGCCGAGACAGTAGCGAGCGGCCTGTTTAACTTAAAAATTAGGGTAACAAAAAAATTACTGTGCCTGAACTTGTTCGTTCAATAACGACCTTATCCACTTCCTCCCATCCAAGTGAATTCAGTTCAGCGTAATCACCAGATATAAAAATTTCAGTATCATCAGGTAAAAATTTTATTGCCTTAAGCAATTCAGCTTTAGTCATTTTATCCTTCCGCCTCTCTTTTGAGCTCGAACAATATCAACAAAATGTTCGTTAAGCTTCTTGTTATATTCGCGTCGTCCAGCATTCACCTTATCGGACTCCGCTTTGAAAACTTTAAATTTTTCACAGTTGTCCCAGCAGGCAGCGTGCCTGTTCGGGCATCCCTTGCACGGGCTTTTCTTCATCACAGTCACCGCCTTCTATGAGTTCTGCAGTATATATACGCTTCCCCAGAATTTGATTGTAAATAAAATTCACCTGGAAACTTAAGAACCAACCTTTGGCCAAAACTTTATGCCCTATGCCAAACTGGTACCAAATAACAGGCTGTTTTACCAATTCATCAAGACTGGTTATCAATCGCCCTTTTTTATATTTTGGTTTACTCATGCCTTCCACTCCTTGTATCTATCTACGCAGCAGCACTCCACCATGTTCCCGTCAGGCCCCTCAACAAAACCTTCTCCGTGACACGCAGGGCAATTCCGTCGGTACTTTGGCACAAAGGTTTTAAAATAGCCGCCAGCAAAAACATGTGGTGTTTTCATGAACTGCTCTTCAGTCTTGCTCTCGGCTACTATTCGTCCATACTTCACTGCCGCGGCAATCAAGTCAGCCTGATCGCCGCCATACTCAAGAAACTTTCGCAGCGCATCCTTCGCCATAGGTACACTGATCCCGCGTTTTCGTGGATATACCGTTTTGAACATATCCCAAAAACAATCTACTTCTTCGGCTACTGGCATAACGCTAACCCCCGCTTCTTGTTTTGGGATTAAATTATTATCAAAATCCAATCCGTCAACCGATCCATCGTCAGAGTTATCCACAGGGGTAGTATCTACTTCTAACGTAGTATTTACTTTACTATTCTTTACTTTACTTTCCTTTACTTTACTTTGTCGCATTTCTGTTGCAGAAATGCCCATTTCTGGTGCGGAAATATTTGTTTTCGTTGCAGAAACCATTTTCGAGATCGGTTTTTCAGGTTTCGGCACCCCTCTTTTTTTGAAAACGTCAGCAAGTCGATCTGTAAAATTCTGGCACCAGATAATTTTATCCACAGCCCAGAGGTCTTTATCAATAGCACCCAATCGCCCTAAGAAATTTAACATATCTGTCACCTTATCTTCGTCGATCATGACCTCTGTGCACAAATATATCCAGGTCGCTTCATCGCTGCAATCCATATACAAGCCGTCTCGTTCACCAAGCAATTCAAGCAAGATAAACCAAAAGGCATAGCCATCATTGCCGAAGCGTGAGCGTAATGCTTTTACAGTTTGCTTTTTTTGAGCGCCAACATCGTGGCTATAGTAATCGACGCCTATTTTTTTCGCCCGTGCCATGATGATCTATGCCTCCGAATCAAAATTTTTTCGCTTCTATATTTTCGCCGCTGCGATCTTCTCCAAAAGGTAATGTCCCCTGCCGGTTCTTCATCGACAACCAGTCACCAGCTTCAATAAGGTTCGGCAATATCGATTCTGGCTTATCCCAGCCATATTTAAGGTTACTGATAACCTCAGTAAAGCCTTGTACATCATAATTTCTTAAACTGCCATCAGGGCTGATTTTGCGCATTTCGTTGTATAAATGCACTAAACAATGTTCGAAGCTCTGCTGGTATTTATCAATATTCCCCTCATAGATCCTGATGACATGAGTAAAATTACGCTTTGACATCTGGTTTATAATTTCTTGCCATTGCTGCGATAATACTCCGATGTCCATAAATACCGGTTTTTTGCACGATGTTTTTTTACCTTCTTCGATTTTCACAAACAAAATAGCTGAAGGATTACAGCCCTGCAATTCTTTGAATTTCTCCCATAATGCCTTAGCCAACGGGGTATAAATATTATTTACAATTTTGTACTTCCCTCCGAATTCAGGTAAAACAACTACATCTTCAGGATGCTGATCTGAAAATTCTTTTTTTACACTGGAAAAATCACCTTTCAGTGGTTCGTCCTCGCAGATTTCTTCACTGGACAAAAATTCTTCCTGCTCCTGACGAGCAGATTCACGATTTTTATTAAATTGAGCAATACTTTGTACAGTAGTCATTGTTCCCACTCCTTACGCTTCACAAATTTTTACTGGTTTTCCAGTTACAGACTGGATCTCTTTTTTAAACCGGTCCTGATCTCCGTTAACACTTGATATATGCATTAGATAAATAACCTTGACTCGAGACAGGTCCTGATCCCTTAAATACGATTTCAAATTATGCAGGCTAAAATGGCTTGTTAATAACCTCTTGGCCTGCGATTGAGTAACCCTACCACTCAAAAGGTTTTTATCAAGAATGTCGAGCGCATAATTGCACTCGACCATAATTTGAGTTAAATTTAAAAATTTATACGGCAAAAAGAAAGTGTCTGTCGCAAAAAGCAGCCTATCTTCGCCATCCTCAATAACAAATCCCAGCGGCTCCGCTGCATCATGTTGCGTCCTAAAAGGCTGAATTCGCCATTTGCCGATGTTTTTTATCATATCAGGGCGAACTATCTCAGCATACTTTGCCGCAGCACCCAGGGCAGCTTTAGTACCTTCTGACATATACACAACAACTCCGTTATCAATCAGCTGCATAACACTTTTGGCGTGATCTCCATGTTCGTGAGAAACCAGCACACCATCCAATCGCCCCAACTGGTGTCCGGTTTTCTTTCTGATATCGCTAAGTTTTATCCCCGCTTCTATAAGCAGCTGACTGCTACCGCTAATTAAGCGGTAGCAGTTTCCATTTGAGCTGCTATTGAAAACTTCTACTTCAATCATCAGAACGAAGGTTGCCTTTTCTGCGCTACTTTCGGTTCTGGGGCTACAGCTGCAGATACTTTTTCAGACTCACTTTGTACTTTGATAGCCGGTGCCGGCATATCAACGGTAGTTACTGGAGTAGTGGCAATAAGGTTCTGTGTTTCAGCAGCCTTTTCATGTAACCCATAAGAACCGTCAGCCAACGGTTGAATATCGATCGTATCTTCAATTTCTTCAGCCGTATGCAATCCCATTGAGATTTCAGGAGCTACCGTCCTAATAAGAAAGGCAGCTGCACGATATTGCATCATTAACTGCGGCATTGTTTTCCATTTGCTACCTGATTTTCCATACCAACCTTCATCCTTGGCCATTTTGATCGTAACATCAACACTTCTTTGTTTTTCATTGGTGGCCAATTCTGTACAATAAGCACGGCAGCCCCATGAATCGGTATTTTCTTCGCCAATAAATTCGTATTTAATACTGGAAAATCTACCGCAAGTATTAAAACAAGCAATTAGAAATTTGCTACTCCAGGAAGGATTGCCATTAACGATATATAGATTCTGCATAACCATAAGCGGCTCAGCATTCATTCTCTGCGCCATATTCAAGGCAATAAGAACGTTCGCCGGTTTACTTTGAAATGCTTTAGGAACAATATCAGCGCCCGCAAGTAACTGCGCTACAGGCTGCAATGCTATTAATCCGCGCACACTTTCTCCCAAAAAATCTATATTGATTTCATTTTTTAACAATTCATTTTTTTCAGCCATTTTCCATACCTTCTTTCTTAACTTTTTGAAAAACATCAGCATACTTAACTACTACGATTTTATATTTTGGCCCTGGAGTAATGCTTGAATTCACCTTCACCACAGCCCGGTCTGCATTTCCACCCACGAAAATACCACTTAACACCATCCCTGTTTCAGGATCCACAAAATATACCGGCACTTCGGATTGCCAAAGGATTTGATCATTTGCTGTATCCGGACGGGTTACCGGCGGAACATCAATGACCCAATCCTGAACAGCTCCCGTCGATTTATAACATTCTCTCCCCGTTTTCAGGATCGAGATCATGGCCATTACGGATACTATCAAAATACATGCTGCACATATCTCAACCGTCGTCATTCTCTCACCACCCTAATCTCTTTATCAGTGCCGCTTACGATTAGATTAATAACCTGCTCTGGACATTCCGGAAGCTGCACTACACTTTCGCGATTATCAACGAAAATCGGATTACTTACCTTCCTGGCCGAGCTGATCGCATTGATAACATCGATACCGGCAATAATTTTTTCCGCAGTTGACAAATTACGATACGGAACACCATTCATCATCAACTCACAGGTTTCCTTGATATCATCGGTCGATAAGGTTTTTGTGAAAAGCCTGAAGCTGACAAACTTAAACATTCCGTTTGTATGTGCAGTACCTAATTCCGCAGCAGTAGTGCTCCACAACTTAACCAACGATTTTTTACGCTGCAGATCATCGACAAGATGACGAGCCGTATCACGCTCTGCAGTCAACCTTGCAATCCGCTCACGAACTTCGGATTCGGTTTTGATCTTGGCCAAAGTTTCGTTTGCAGCAGACAATGCTTTCTGATAAGGCTCTAACTTGTCATCGATAATCCGGAGCTGTACCTTTACGTCAAGCTGGAGTTCTTCCAATTTTCGTTTATTCAAATCAACTCGATCACGAACATTCAAGAATCCTTCCATTGCTTCAAGCGGTCTGGCTTTGCTTACTGCAGCTGCCATTGCATCTAAAATTTCCCGTTTTAAAGCTGGAGCTTCAACCTCTAAGCCAGAATACTTATTGATTTCAATTAACAGCTTCCGGTTTTCTTCAACCAGTTTTCTTTTTTCCTCGCTCAGTTTCTGCCCTTCTGCATCAATATCACCTAAACTTTGACTTTTACGCATGTTGAACTCTTCCAGCATTTTACCTGTCATTCCAGCGTCATATGGACGATGGCAACACGGACATTCTGTCTCGTCAAAGATTTCTTCATCGATTTCAGCCCATTGCTTCCGCAACCCTTCAAGAGTTGTATCAATATTTTTAATACGATCTTCACTGATACGATACTGCTGCCGCAGAGGTCGTACACGTTCGGCCGCATTTACGACGTCACTGTCCAGAATGGCCATTTTTTCTAAATACGGCTTTTTGACCTCAGCAATCAATTCCCGATGTTTGGCTTTAATTTCTTCCATCTTTGCTTCAAGAGCTGAATTTTGATCGGTAATATTTTTTACTGCAGTACCACTGACAATAGCTGCACGTTCTTCTAATAGTTCGTCAACAGGCTTCTGTGCCAATAAAATACGTTCCCTGGCCTGTTCTTCCAACACCTTAATATCATCAACTCCGGTTAATGCTTTACTGGCTTCATCGATCCTAATCTTGGCTTCATTGATAGTTTTAATATGCATGTCCAGGTCCTTTTGGACGATGTTAGCAAAATCTGTAAGACCATGTTTCTCTACCGCCGTTCGGATCTCTTCAAGCTCCGGCTTTTCTGCAATAATATCGGTAGCCGTAACTTCACCGCCCAACGCCATGATTTCTTCCCGCTGCTCCTTCCAATGCAAACCTGGAAAATAGGCTGGATCACTCGTCAAGCGCAGCAAGTCTAAATTCACATATTCCTGTACCCAAGTGTCAAACTGCCCTGCCTTTTTTGGCGCACCATCAATAAAATACAAGGTTGTGTTCCCGCGCAATTTCTTCGGCGCCGTTCCCGTCGAGGTCGACCAATCCTCTCGCAATACTCGCGTCAAAGTATATTCCACTCCTAAAATATCAAGAACAGCTTCAACTGTTACATCAACGTCATGAACAGGTTGTCCCTTTTCGTCAAAAGGTCTGAAATCAACATCTTGGCGACCATAGCTATCCTTACCAGTCAGAAGCCAGAAAAAAGCGTCTTTGATCGATGTTTTTCCGGTACCATTGGCACCGAAAATATTAGTCACCGTTTCTGAAAAATCAATCATAAACTCACGATGACCCTTGAAATTGGTCAGTTTAAGCCTTTTGATTTTCATACGTTAACCACCTTCTTTAAATAAATTCCTTCGTTAGTAACATTAAAAACTAAAGCATCACCAATACTAACATTATCTCTATGACGATCTATTAAATACCAGCGATCAAAGCGTCTATTCTTAATCTTGATTGGACGGTCGAATGTTACCTCATCGCCGCTTCCGTAATTTTTGATATTTTTAACTTTAACAGTCAGTCGTTTTTCTGCCATAGCACTTGCCCCCTTTGCCTATATTCAATCATCGGTAACATCAAATACTCTCCACTACCTACCGGCATCCCTTTTGATATGCCACTATCCTTGTTTTCTTCTTGCAGGATCTGAATATACTCACGCAGATCCATTTCTTCCGGAGCAAATTTTTTTGCAATATCCCACAACGTATCATTACGTTGTACGGTATACGGAACATAGGTTGTGATCACCGGTACCGAGCTGAAGAAAAACCACAGCAAGCAAAGCTCAATGATGAAAGCTGCAGTAATACATGCTATAATAGGGGCGTAAGAGGGTTCGCATACTTTTCTTACGTTTTGCCCTGGTTGACTGTTCCCGCAGCCGCCAGGGCTTTTTCCATTTTTAGCAGCACTCATCATTCTCTACCACCTTTAACCATTTATGTCGCTTGGCCGCTTTAGCGAGATTTTTTTCTGCCTTTTCCCGACTCTCCGACCAAATACCCTCTGGTCCGCGATACCTTAACCGTTTTTCTTTTCCACCAATCTTTTGATAAAAAATATTCCATTCATTATCAAAAAAATTATGCTCAACAAAATATATCCTCTCACCGTCTGTATATCTCATATTTGAGCACCCCCAAAAACATTACGCATAATAAATTGCATCAAACGTTTACGTTGGGCCATTGGATCCAAAACACACTTGGCATCCATACTGTACCAAATTTGTTGCAATTGACTTAATTTAAAATTTTTAGCAGGCTTCCTGCGATGAATACGATTAGCACCTTTGTTTTTCAAAATAATCACCTCGTTTTATAGTTTCTAAGCATCTTGGATCCGTAACAGCTCCTGTCGTCTCTGCAGACAATCACTGTTTTCTTCTGACTTTCGTCCCATATTTTGACGAAATTTTTCCCTGTCAGATCTCGGCCGCAAATCGAGCACTTTCGTTTTTTGCTCACTATTATCAACCTCCACAACGTCATCAAATAAATGATTCTCAAACGCATATCGCACTGCAATTCTGGCCAATACGCGGAAAGCATAATCGGTTCGTAAAGCTTCAGGATTTACTACTTCTAACGTTCTTTGTACTGCCATCGGTATCACTCCCTTCCGGAGCCGGAATTTTGGCTTCTTCTTGGGCGGTAAGAAGGGTATCATCAAATAGTTTTTTTGCACTACGTATATTTAGCCCAGTGATTGCTGAGCGTGCGAGATTGATACGTTCATGCATATTCAATTCTTTAGGTTTAGCTGGAACCGATTGAGCTTCTGTTTCACATTTGAGCGGCTCTATCCCCCTTGATACCAGCTCCACGCCAAGAAGTTTGTATGTGTTTAGACCTTCTGCTTCGAAAGATATAACATCATTCTGACGAATATCGAGAGCCTTGAGTTCATTCAGAGAGAGATAATGGCATAATTTAAATGGATGCCCATCATTATCGGCAGGTGGATGGAATATCATCAACGCACCGCGATCTTCTGGAATAATAATCCCTACTTTTCTTTTGATAATTTTTGACATAATTTTTCCCTCGCTTTTTATTTGGTTTGATTCATCTGCAAACAACCTGGTACCAGGGCATTTTATTTGCCCGCAGTTATACTTTCCTTTCACAACCCAGCAGTCGCAAACAGTAACCAGTTTATGTCTGCACTGGGCACAAAAATTACCTGCTGGAACACTACTACCGCATGCAGGGCAAACTGTAAGTGCTCTTTTCATTTTTCGCACCTCGCTTTCTGTTTGTTTCCTTGCCCCATTCGCTATATAATATTGAAAGGACTAAAACGGCCATTTTAGTTCTCAATTTATCTAGAAAGGAGCTTCAAAATGGGTTATGACAGTTCAGATATCGTTCCTTGTTTGATAGAACAAACAATGATAGCTATAATCCTCATACATCACGAAGATGGGCATATAAGCGCAGATAATTGTATGCTTGAAAAATGCCCACACTTTAAAAAATGTAAGATATCAAAAAACAACTTTGTGATAGCGGCCCTTAAGGGCAGATAGCCTTTACTTTATCAAAATTAATTTTTCCGTCTTTATCCTTTATTGCTGTTGCCCAAGGCTCTGGCAATGCAGGTATTGTAGTAATATCCAAGTCGAGGTTACACTGTACCCGCAGAGTAACCTCGGCTATTCTTTTTTCTTGCGCATTTTGCTCAACCTTGTACGCCAACAACCTTTGTACTTTTTGACCATTGATGTATACTTGCGCTGTAGTTCCATCACCAATTATTTTTATCGAAGGCCATGGTTCTCGTTCAAACGGTTCGTTCATATCTTCGCACCTCGCTTTCTGTTTTGTTTACATTACGTGTACTTATTTTGCAAAAAAAATTGCCTCGACAGTAGTACCGTAATACTTAGCTAATGAAACCTTTATTTCATCTCTTGGTATCCTTTCGCCAATTTCATACATAGCCAAAGCAGAAGCGCTTATTCCATTCGCTCTCGCGACCTCTTCCCTACTTTTTTCTCCTCTTAGTTTGAGCAAACGCTTAGCAATTACATCTCTCGGAATCATAATTATCACCTCCGTTCTTTATTCACATTTCGTGTACGTGTTAAATATAACATTTCACTTTTTATTTGTCAACACGTTACGTGAAATTAATTCTTGACCATTTACACATAACGTGATAACATTTTAACGAGAGGTGAGAATATGGCCTTTAAGGATGTATTAAAAGAACTAAGAATAAACAGGGGATTAACTCAAGATGATTTATCAAAGGGGACCGGTCTAGCCAAAAGTACTATAAGTATGTATGAAAATGGTAATAGAGAACCCAATTTTGAAACACTGGAACTTTTTGCTGATTTTTTTAATGTTGATATGAATACATTATTTGAGCATAATTCTCAAAATATTTCATATTACTTAAACCCAGAAACTGCAAAATTAGCTCAAGCAATACATGATGACCCTGATTTACGTATTTTACTAGACGCATCCCGTGACCTTGAACCAGAAGATATCAAATTTGTCGTTGATCTTGTAAAAAAACTCAAACTAAAGGAACGTGGAGACCATGCTGACTGAAAAAGTTGTATTGTATCCGCTGCCTTGCAAAATCAAAGGATTTGTTTGTGCCGATGAGGAAGGCGGCGAAGTTTTTATTTTAAACTCTCGACTAACGAATGAAAGTAATCGTTCTACAATGCTTCATGAAATAAAACATAGCCAACATGGTGATGTTTATCGCCAATGCTGTGTAAATACACTAGAATATCAAAGACACCAAAGGGGATGAAATCATGAAAAAAGTCATTACTTTTTTTATTACAGCACTTTTTATCAGTTTAGCAGCTACCTGTAACGCAAGAATCGTTGTTGAATGTGACGATTATTCACATACAGTATCTTATCGCAGCTATAAAACTATTGGTGGTTTTGGGATTGCTCGATATTCATTTATAAAAAATATCGACGAAAATAATAATGCGAGCTACTTTTTAAGACTGCTGTGTGCATATAGAAACCACTCTTCTTCAGCCAGTCGTTATTTAGCTGGAAAAACCTGCGATGTTATCGTTGATGGTGTTTCTTATCCAATACCAAAAGTAATCAATGGTTATGTTCCTCGAGCTTATTCTAATTTGCCTGGTGTTCCACCACTCGCTTTTTATAAATTCACTAATGAAGCTATAGAAGCCATGAAAGCAGGCAATGATATAAAGTTTGTTATTCATGTTCCCGGTAAAGAAGATACCGTTATTGGTCCAAATCAAAGTAACAGAAATGAATTTCAACGAATGTACACTTTAAATTTTGACGATTATTTGAGTGAGGAAAATATAAACGAAGGACTTTAACATAAAAAAATGACCGCCCAGTGCGCCAACACCGAACGGTCGTGTAATTTGCCCCTTTTGTTTGGAAAGGTTTTATAGGCCAACTACGTTATTATTATAACATAACGAAGTTGACCTTGCTATCCCCTACCTATTTTCAAGGGATACAAGGTCAAATTTTTTGCCCTTTTTTACTATTTCTGTCAAATAAATTAACACAAAATAAGGAGAATTACCATGGAAAGAGCTGTAATTTATGCACGTTATTCAAGCGATCATCAACGCGAGGAAAGTATCGATGCCCAGGTACGGGCCTGTCGTGAATATTGCCAACGTAAAGGATACCTGGTCACAAAAATCTATGCCGATGAAGCCAAGAGCGGTAAAAGTATTGCCAAAAGAGAGCAGTACAAAAAAATGCTTGCTGATGCTCAAAAAAACCTTTTTGATGTTGTCGTTTTTCACAAAATAGATCGTAATTCCCGTAACGAGCTTGATTATTATTTAACGAAAAATCAACTCATATCTTCCGGGATCAAATACGAATACGCTGCACAAAACATTGACACATCACCAGCTGGCCAAATGGTTGAGGGTATACTTGTTGCTGTAGCGGCAAATTATTCCCGCAATCTCGCCGAAGAAACAAAAAAAGGGCTTAAAGAGAATGCTCTAAAAGCCTTATTCAATGGCGGACGGCCTCCTTTAGGCTTTGAAATAAACCAAGAGAATAAATATGTAATTAATGATTATGAAGCTGGTGCTATCAGGATCATTTTTGATTTATACCTCAAAGGCAAAGGTTATCATTATATCATAAGTCAACTTAATTCATTGGGATACAAGACCCGTGAAGGGCGTAAATTCGGTAAAAATAGCCTTTATGATATCTTACGCAACCCCAAATACTGTGGAACATACACTTTCAATAAAGTAAATAAAGACCCTTCTGGAAAAAGAAACAGCCACAAAATTAGTGAAAATACTATTATTGTCGAGGATGCTATCCCTGCTATAATTAGCAAAGAAGATTTTAGAAAGGTGCAGGAAAAAATGAGTAGAAATAAACACCGTACAGCCGCCTACCGCTCCAAAGAAACTTATCTTTTAACCGGCAAAGCGTTCTGTGGAATTTGCGGAGCTGCTATGACAGGCCACCGAGCAAGCGCGCGCGGCAAAAAATATGTTTATTATACATGCGCAGCACGCGATCGTCTAGGGACAAGCGCTTGTGAAAATAAAGTAGTTCCTCGCGATGAATTAGAACAAGTCGTTTTGGATACCCTAAAAGAAGAACTACTATCAAACAATTTTCAAAAAAACTTAAATCACTACATCCTCGAAGAATTCCATACACTAGCGTCTGAAGTAAGCAATGAAGCAGATTCTCTAGCAGAACAAAAAGCTATAGCCGAACGTAAACTCAATAATCTTTACTCTATAATTGAACAAGGCACTGCAGATGAATATGATCTTCAACGGTTAGCCGATGTAAAAAGGGAACTAACATCAATAAAAGAAAAATTATCAAAGTGTGCAGCGGCCCATTCTCTATCCGACATAAATCCCAGAGCCATTGAAAGAACTATTAAACTCTGCAGGAATATGTTATTAAAGAATGCCAGTGCGGAAACACTAACCTTGATCTTTGATGACATGGTAGAAAAAATAGTAATTGGAGCAAAAAAAATAACACTCCAGTTTAAGCTAGAGTGTTTCGATACGTATGGTGCCGAAGGCCGGACTCGAACCGGCACGTGGGGTAACCACGCTTGATTTTGAGTCAAGTGCGTCTGCCAATTCCGCCACTTCGGCGACTCAATGTTCCGTAACGGAACAATAACAATAATACCGTATCTATATATAATTGTCAAGCATTTCTTCAAACTTTTTTAGTAAACAACCAGCTGCATTTTGCCGCTTCTTAAAATCGATTTTCAACTGCTTTAAAACATTAACTTCAGCAAGCCACAAGCTGATTCTATTCGGCTGTATCGGGGAAAATACGTTTATGCAGCTTATATGCAAGTACAAGCCCTAAAATGCCTGTGATCATCTGCGGCCAGCCCATAATAAACAAAATGAATAACGCCAGCTTTTCAGGTACTGCAACCAGCCACAAAACGAACAAACTGCTGCAATATAAAATAAATGTTTTAAAAAGAGGCGCGGCGATGATGATCCCCTTTCCCCAGAAGCGGGCACACAGATATACCATCACCAAGTTGCCTACAGCCACTACCGGTATCAAAAACGGAAGCGGCAGCTGCCCTTGAAAATACGCCATTACCGGCAGCAGCACCGCGATCATTACAGACGGCCATAAACCAACGGTACGGGCCGCCAGCACCAAAACCATATTCACCAATGTACCGACGACAAAAACAGTCCACATAGGCGGCATAGGGATCACTAAACGCAATGCCTGCAGGACCAGACCTACGGCCAGCAGCATCGCCCCTCTTACCCAGTTATTATTTTTCATTCTATTCTCCTATTTTGCCGGACATTCACGTTCTACAAAAGCTTTAAACGCAGCCTGCAGCTGCGGCACGACCTTACCTACACCGCTGCCGATGAATTTGCGGTCTATTTTAGTAACCGGCATAATCTCGCAGCGAGGGCCGCATAAAAATGCTTCTTCTGCTTTCAGGACAAACTCCATATCAAAAGCTTTTTCGATGACCTGCATATCAATATCAGGTGCCAGACGTTCCTTGATCAGCCTGCGGGTAATATTTTTATGAACCAGGTTATTATCAGGATGTGTCCATATCATTTCATCTTTGATCACCATAAAGCTGCTTTCAGTGCTTTCAGTTATCTTACCGTTCTCACGAATAAAAAGAGTGTCAAAAGCGTTGCTTTCACGTGCTTTTTGACGTGCCAGAACTTCAGGCAGCCTGTTTAAGGTATTAACGTTACATAACTGCCAGCGATTATCCTCAGTCGTAATAATATTGACGCCGCTCTCACGTTTTGCCGACAATACTTCCCGATCAGTTTCCACGATCGTCATTGTCAGCTGCGGCACCGACATTTCCGGAAACGCCAGCCCATAATCGGCAGTCCCGCGAGTAATTTGAGTATAGATCTCTCCATTTTCAATACCACTTTCAGCTATCAGTGCTTCATGGAATTCAATCAATTCTTCAATCGTGTAAACGGCAGGTATTTTCACCTTAATAACAGATTCGAATAAATTATCCATATGAGGTAATAAAGCAAAACAACGGCCATTATAAACAGGCACTATCTCAAATACACCGTCGCCAAACTGGTGCCCCCTGTCGTGTACCGAAACTGCCGCCTCTTCTGCCGGCATGATTTCACCATCTACAAGAACTAGATTTTTGTACATAATTAAAACCTCCATATGCAAATTTTGTATTAAAATTCACTTTTTTGTCACCGGAAATATTGTATAATATAGAAAGAGCTGTGTAATATAACAGCTTTAATATTATACAACATTTTGTTAAATTTGTCCGCAAAGCTTTGAATAAAATGGTATCCGTATAATAAATTTATGAAAGAAGGTGACTGCCTATGGCTCATTTACCGCCGATAGTCGCTGATTTAGCGATGATCCTCTTAGTTGCAGGTATTACGACGATCCTGTTCAAAAAACTCAATCAACCTTTAGTACTTGGTTATATTATTGCCGGTTTTATTACCGGACCGCATTTCAACTTTTTCCCTACTGTATCAGACACCGCTAATATCAACGCCTGGTCTGAAATAGGCGTTATTTTTCTTTTATTTGCACTGGGTCTCGAATTCAGCTTTTATAAGCTGAAAAGCGTAGGCAGCACAGCTTTTATAGCTACCTTCGTTGAAATAGGCGGGATGCTGATCGTTGGCTATTTCACAGGCCATATGCTGGGCTGGGATCATATGGACAGCCTGTTCTTAGGCGGTATGCTGGCCATGTCGTCAACTACCATCATCATCAAAGCCTTTGAAGACCTCAAGCTCAAAGGTCAGCGCTTTACAGAAATGGTTTTTGGTATTCTGATAGTTGAGGACATCGTCGGCATCATTATGATGGTATTGCTTTCAACTTTAGCCGCTGCCAGCGCCGACATTTCCACGCTTGAGCTGATCGAAAGCGTCATGCGCCTGCTGTTCTTCCTGGTCTTATGGTTCGTTCTTGGTATGTATCTGGTCCCGTCCTTCTTTAAACGGGCTGAGCGCCTGATGAACGATGAAACTCTGCTGGTTGCTTCTATCGGCCTTTGCCTTGGTATGGTAGTACTTGCTACCCACATGGGCTTCTCGGCAGCCTTAGGCGCTTTTATTATGGGTTCTCTTATCGCCGAAGCACCAAGTGCCGAAAAAATAGAACATCTCGTCAAACCGGTCAAAGATCTGTTTGGAGCTGTCTTCTTTGTATCAGTAGGTATGCTTGTTGACCCTGCTTTACTGCTGGAATACGCGGTACCTATCATCGTACTCGTTATTGTTACCTTAGTCGGCAAGCTGCTGCTTTCAGGCGCCGGTGTACTGCTTTCAGGCCAAAACCTCAATACTTCTATGCACTGCGGTTTCAGCCTTGCTCAGATCGGTGAATTTTCCTTTATCATCGCATCTCTGGGCATGAGCCTCGGAGTTATCAGCGACTTTTTATATCCAATAATTGTTGCTGTTTCTGTAATGACAACCTTTACTACCCCGTTTTTCGTTATGGCAGCAGAACCTGCTTATCAGTTCACTAAAAAACTATTGCCGCAAAGAACTCTGGAATGGCTTGACCGCTATACGGAAGAAAATCCTGATAACGACGGTAAAGACAGTGACTGGCGCGATTTTCTGCGTGAGTATTTTATCCGCATTTTGATTTTTACGACTATGCTCTCAGCTGTCGCTTTAGGCTCTTATTATTATCTGCAGCCTTACCTGTCAGGAAAAATGTCAGCTCCCTACAGCAATCTGCTGACAGCGCTGCTGACTCTGGTCGTTATGGCGCCGTTCCTGCGGGCAGTTCTTGTCAATAAAACCAACCATCCTGAGCTTTTCTCAACTTTATGGTTTAAGAAACGTTCTAATCACATCCCTTTAACACTGCTGTTATTTTTAAAAATCCTGATCGCAGCAGCATTTCTCTACTTTGTTTTTGCCAAACTACTTGGTCTGCAGTCACTGCTGGCTGCGCTGGCAACAGCAGGCGCTGCTTATTTCATCTCCTCATCCGACTGGCTGATGGGCGAATATCTGCGTATGGAATCACGTTTTCTTGTCAATCTGAACGAGCGCCATATGCTCAAACATCGTGAAGCTCTTGCTGAAGCTGGCGAAGAACATCTTTACGGCTGGTTCGATGAAGAATTACAGCTTGCACGCTATAAAATCTGCGAAGACTCACCTATGATAGGTCAAACGCTGACCCAGCTTGCATTCCGTGAGCTTTATGGCTGCAACATCCTGCAGGTTTCAACTCCTGAAGAAGTCATTGATATGCCCGGGGGGCATCACATTCTGCAAAAGGATTCTACTTTGTTGATGATCGGTACTGATTCTCAATTCAAACTGTTCGACACCGCCATCAATACTCAGCGTTTGTGTATGACTCTGGTGGAAGAACCTATCACGATGCGCGAATTTATGCTGCGTGAAGACAACGATAAAGAAAACGTTTCGGTATTCTTATCGTGCGCTATCACTATCGACAAGCACTCGCCTATCCTTGGTAAATCGCTTAAGGACACCAATATCCGTGATGACTGGCACTGCCTTGTCATCGGCCTGGAACGCGGCAGTTACACTATGACCAATCCTAATGTTTCGCTTGTTTTTGAAAAAGGCGACCTGCTTTGGGTCTTAGGCAAGCAAAAAATGATCAATCAATTAGTACGTGAAGAAATCCTTTAAAAACAAACAAAAAAACCTTCGGCTGTGCCGAAGGTTTTTTATTTATTTCCCCTGTAAATTTATAACAACTATTTCCGGTTTCAGCTCCGTCCGCACCGGCGGTCCCCAAAATCCGTAGCCATTGCTGACAACAGCAGTCAGGTCACCAAATCGGGCCAAACCATAATCCAGCTTATACATCCGCTGCGTAACCAGCCTGTTCGGGAACATCTGCCCTGTATGGGTATGCCCAGCCAGATACATATCATAACCAGCCTCAGCGGCAGCATCCATCCGCCGCGGCTGATGATCGATCAGGATACTATAATACTTATCGTTATCGACGCTCAGAGCCTGCAACGGAACAATACTTGTTGAAACACGATAATCATGCAAACCGGTAATTTTCAATTTATCATCAACCACTGTACTCTCATCAGTCAGTATACTGATATTATTGCCTGCCAGCAAAGCTCTCAGCTCGTCAGGCCGATCAAGATAATCATGGTTTCCATAAGCTCCATATACCCCTAATGGTGCCTGAAGCTCCTTTAACGGGGCCAGTGAATCCTCCTCGATGATATATTGCAGCCGCTCATCCATAATGTCACCAGCAATCAGTACTAAATCGGGCTTCTGCGCATTGACCAGCTCTACTAAGCCCTTACTGTAATCATAGCCAAGCTCGCGTCCCAAATGGATATCGCTGATAAGCACTATTTTATACTGCTTATCAGACGACAGCTTATCGGTAACAACGGTTTCCGTACGTACAACAGGGCTAAACGCACGCCAGCTGCCCCAGGCAACAAAAATTGCCAGAACTATTGCGCCCGCAGCGGCAAACTGCATAAACGGCAGCTTGAATGAAAAAATACGCAAAACTGCATATACGATACCATGCACAACCATCAACAGCAGCGAATAGTACAAAAACGCGATCCAATAACCGCTCAGCCAGGCCGAAAGCTTTAACAGCGGCAATGGCAAACTTTCAGGCAAAACACGGCTGCCAACAGTATTAAGCATCAGCAGCACATATAAAGCGATAAACGGCGCCGACCTCATAAAAGAAAATGCATGACTGTAATAAACCCACGCCAAAGAACTCAAAACAAAATCGATCAAGGAAATAAACAGAATTACACTCAAAAGAACAGTCTCCTCCCGAAGCTCAGTTTTTATACTAAATATTATTCATAGCCTGGAAAACTTCTATGCTTTATTATACAGGTTAAAGTCCGCTCCAAGTCAAGTGGTAAAGCTGCTATTTTAGTCCCTGAATGGATAAATTTACAAAAAGTTTGAACTTTCCTGCGAAGAATGCCGGCTTTTTATTTTTACAGCACAACTATTTGCTTTCTCCCAGGCAAACATACTCATCTGATCTATATACCCTGGGGATAATCATTGCCAAACATAAAATAAGAAATACGATGCCGCCCCACATCATATACTGCATTCCCATATGTGCAATCACCATCCCGCAGACTGCCGACCCTAAAGCAGTCCCCAAATTAGCTGCAGTCAAAAAAAGACCGTTGGCAAAATCAGGTGCCTCCGGGGCCGCAGTAGTAATCCAATACTGGTTGATATTCGCATTCATACCTCCCAAAACTCCCCAAAGCAGCGTGATCAAAGCCATAGCCGGCGCCGAGGTACCGCTCCAGAAGAATGCAGCATAGACAATCCCCAATGTGACCGGAAATATTATGACCAGCTTATCGGCAGACGCGCCTGCACTAAGCATACGGCCGGCAATAAAATTCCCGACGATATTCATCAAACCATAAACAAGTAAAATCAGGCTTACCGTATTCCACGAAAAAGCAGTGATATTGGTCAGATAGCCTGAAAAATATCCAAAAACTCCAAAGACAGCTCCATTCATAAACACAACGGCTGCAATAGAAAACCATAATACCGGCTTCTTTAAAACACGCAGCTGCTGCCCATACGAAAGCCTTGCTGCCACAGGCAGAGATGGTATATACAACCAGGTCGCAATCAACGCCGCTGTATTGACAACGGTAAAACCAGCCATAGCAGCCGTTAACGAAAAACTGCCGGCAATAAAGCTGCTGACCGGTACTCCCAGTACCATCCCGGCCGATACCCCCACAATGACCTTAGCAACAGCCCGGGGAGCTGCTTCCGGGCTGACTGAAGCAGCCGCAACAGAAAAAGCAAGCGAACAATAAACCGGATGGAAAATCGCCGGCACAACTCTTGCCAGCAGCATAACTGCGAAATTATCAGTAAAGACAGAAATAAGATTACCCAAAACAAATACGCTCAATACCAGAAGCATCACCCGCTTCCTGTCGATGCCCGCAAAAAGCAGCGGCATCACCGGACCGGCTGCAGCCACTGCCAAAGCAAACAAACTGACCAGCAAACCGGCCTGTGCGATACTGATACTAAATTTTTCTGCCAGAAGCGGCAAAATACCCAGCACACCCATTTCTGTATTGATGATACCAAAAACACCTATCGTCAAAATAAAGATCAGCAAATTATTTTTTTCTTTCATAACCTCTCCTGTTAACAAAAATGTGGACCCCCAGCATCCCGAGAATCCACAAAAACAAAACTTTCAGCAAATCAGATCTGCAGCTTTTGCAGCAGTAAATTATTTTAAATTAGCCTTGAAGAAGCTTTCGAGCTTATCAAACGGAATAAGCTCTACCCTGTCATAAAGATCTACGTGGCCTGCACCGGCAACATAATACAGTTCTTTCGGTTCAGCCGCACGTTTATATGCATCTTCGCTAAACTCTTTGGAATGTGCCTGATCACCGGTAATAAAGAGCAGCGGACGCGGAGAAATTGTTTCAATATCATTGAAGGGATAAAAATTCATAAATTTAGTATTACTGGAAAGCGTCGGATGTGTCGTTAAAAGCGGCGAAGAACCTGCAGGAGTAAATTCTCCTCTTGGCGTACGGTAAAAATCATAGAATTCGCGTTCAATAGGATTGGACTTTTCCGTGATCTCATGTACGGTCCCGCTTGTGTATTTAGTTGCGCCACCCTGGAATTCCACATAACGCTGCTCCGCCGCATCAGCAATGATCTGTTTTCTTTGTGCAAGCGTCAGAGAATGATTAAGTCCATTGCGGTTAGCTGCACCCATATCATACATACTAATAGTTGCAACGGCTTTCAGGCGGGGATCGATTTTAGCGGCGCTGATAGCAAAACTGCCGCTGCCGCAGATCCCGATCGCGCCAATCTTTTCTCGATCAGCAAAAGGCCCTGTACCCAGGTAATCTACCGCCGCGCTGAAGGTTTCAGCATAAAGCTCAGGCGCAACGGCATTGCGTGGCTGGCCGTCACTGCCGCCCCAAAACGCCAGATCGACAGACATAGTTACAAAACCGCGTTCTGCCATCTTAACAGCGTAAAGATCAGCGCTTTGCTCTTTTACTGCCCCCATTGGATGCCCTACTATGATAGCAGTATGTTTTTTACTTTTGTCCATATCTTTCGGCAGATACAAATTACCGGCAATATTCATCTTGTACTGATTTTTAAAAGTGACTTTCTGGACCTCCACCTTATCACTCCTGTAAAAATTATCAGCATCAGCAGGCCTGTCGGCAGCAAACACAGCGCTTGTACCAGCCGTCGATAAAATCACCCCTAAAGCGATACTCTTAAACATTTTCAAATAACGGTCAGCCAAAACTTTCTTTTTCATACTTCTCAACTCCTTAAAATCATTGATCCATTTACAATAAGTTTCAAAACAGAGCCTTTCAGCTTCACTGATAATTCTGCTTACCCGGCTCCTTTGTCTTAATTATAAAAACAGAATCCAAGAATATCAAATACATATATTAAATACTTTGCCATACTTGAAAGGTATATCAAAAACTATTATAATACTTATATCGGAGGTGAAATTTTATGGATATCAGAACCCTGCAGTATTTCCTTGCCGTAGCCCGCGAAGAAAGTATCAGCGGTGCAGCCGAATTTTTACATATGACACAGCCACCGCTTTCAAGGCAGCTCAAAGAACTGGAAGCAGAGCTTGGCAAACAGCTTTTTATCCGCGGGAACCGCAAAATAACGCTGACGGAAGATGGTATGATCCTGCGCAAAAGAGCAGAAGAAATCGTTGCTCTAATGGAAAAAACCAAAGCTGAAATCAACGCCTCTGCTGAAAACATTACAGGTGATATTTATATTGGCTGTGCAGAAACTGAAGGTATGCGGATGCTGGCTAAAATAATCAGTAAAATACGCCAAGAATATGACCATATACATTTTCATATCTTCAGCGGCCAAGCCGAAGACGTTTCCGAACGTCTGGACAGCGGACTGCTTGATTTTGGCTTGTTTATCGAGCCGGCTGACCTTAAGAAATACGATTTTATAAAATTACCGATCACTGATATCTGGGGTTTATGGATGACCAAAGCCAGCCCTTTAGCTGAAAATAAAACTATCAAGCCTCATGATTTGCTGGGCCTGCCGCTAATTATTTCCAACCAGGCCATGGTCAAAAATGAGATAGCCGGCTGGATGGGAGGAAATTACGACAATCTGAATATCGTCGCTACCTATAATCTTTTATACAACGCTTCCCTTATGGTAGAAGAAGGGGTCGGCTATGCATTAAGCATCGACAGAATCATCAAATCATATGACGACAGCCCGCTTTGCTTTCGCCCATTAGAACCAACACTTGAAGTTGGACTTGATATTGTCTGGAAAAAATATCAAACCTTTTCCAAGGCCTCTGAAAAATTTTTAGAATACCTGAAAAAAGAATATATTTAAATATGGCTATAACAAAACAGAGAGAGCCTGGAAAGCACTCTCTGTTTTTTACTGTCAGGAAATGATATTTTATTTTACTAAACCCAAGCGTTTCAGCCAGGCGCTGACATCGCTCTGGGCATTTTGCGCGTTGCCGCCGCTGACTACCAATGCATCCAGCACTGTAGCTCCGGGAACAGCTTTCTTTAGATCGCTGACACAATTAGCTACGCCACCGCCGCCATGAGTAATGAACGGCACGATAGTTTTGCCGGACAAATCATACTGCTCTAAAAAAGTGAACATCGGCATCGGCATCGTGCTCCACCAGTTAGGCACGCCGATATAAACGACATCGTAATCCGCCATATTTTCTACACGTCCGTTAATTGCAGGACGCGCGTTATTATCACGTTCGGCTCTGGCAAGCTCAGTTGTTTCACGGTATACTTCAGGATATGGCGTGACAGTAGTCACCCTGAACATATCCGCACCTGTTTCATTACCGATCATTCTGGCAAGAGCCTCGGTATTACCTGACCGCGAATAATACACGACCAAAGCCTTACTGCTGTTAGTTTTATTTTCACTCTGCATAATTTTCCCTCCATTATCAGTAGAAATAGCTTCGGCATTACTGCCGCCGCAAGCCGCCACCAGCATTGCCAGCATCGACATCAGCACCACAACAATTTTTTTCATACTATACCTCCTCATCTTTTATTTTACCCAAAGCAGCGTTTGGTATTTTACCATAACGGCCTTTGCCTTTAATTCGATTTTACAGGCTAGAGTCAACTTTAAGTCAAGCATTTACAGTTAAAGTTTGCAAAAAGTTCATATTATAAATTTCAGCATTGGTGCCAAAAATAAAGAGCGTATATCCACTACAGGATATACGCTCTCTATTATTTTCTTTACAACGATTTTCTAAAATGTCCAGCGTGCGCCGACATTCCATTGCCAGTCTTTCTTAAAGTCACTGCCGCTGCTGCGTTCCACATCAATATAAATATGACTGTTGCTGCCCGTTTTTAATGCAGCGCCAATACCATATTCAAACCAGGTATCGTTAAAAGCATCAGCAGCCTTAAAGCGGTTTCCACCACTGTCAGCCATCGTCACATCATATCCTCCGCCAAATTCGTGCAAAAGATTAGCCTTGACATAAATATTGGCCTGATTTCCGATCTCCCTGCCTAAATTAAAACCTACACGCCCCACAGCACTGTTGATACCACCTTGCTGTACAGTTATGCCATTGCTGGTCTGGTAACTGTCGCCACCCAAATATCCTAAAGTCAGCTGCGCCTGCGGTTCAATATACCAGCCCCTGCTCAATACATTTTTACGCCCGTATTCAGCACTCACTGCCACACCTACATTGTCAAGCTCACCAGTTATCTTGTTGGCATTGCTGTCATATACAGTAAAATCATTAGCAAGCTGGCTTATCTTAAAAAGCACATCCAGATAATGCCCCTTACTGCCGATCTGTGTACCATAAAAACTGATCGCTTTTGCATCATTCCCACCATTACCGCTGCGGTAACTGCTGCTGCCATCAGTATAATTCAATGCCACACCGTTGTAACGCACAAAATCATCTGTTCGTTTTATAACCTCATCATAACCAAGCTCATAAGCAGTATATTTATTTTCAAAACCCCAGCTTCCAGAACGGCCGATCTTACTGCCGTTCACCCTGAACCAAACGCCTTTGGCATCGTCACCATTATGGCGCAATTCGCCCATACGCTGCATCAGTTTATCGTTTTCACTCCGCCATGTATAATAATTCAACGCGCCGGCCGCCAAAACACTTTCTACCGTAGTTGTCGGCCTTTCAGCCGGAGAAATATTCTCAATCTCTTTCAAATACCAGTCGGTCGTATAACCGCCGGTATTACTTGCCTGCTGCCCCAGCTCATAGCGCTGCCAGAACAGACTGCCTTCACCATCGACAGCAGTAAAAGTTCCGTTATTTATATTAACACTGGCCAAAATTGTACCCAAAGCATCCTTGCCTAAAGTTGGATCATTATCGCGTCCGTTGATCTCATGCAGCTTTAAAGCCTGTGTACCTGTAAAAGTATCTGTAACATACAGCTTATCTGCCTGATCAACTGCCGTACCATCAACATCAAGTATGATCGTGCCACCACTGCCGTTTAAAGACTCGGTCTTTAAAGTACTGAAAGCATTACCATCTGCCGTCATATCAAGCCAAGCTCCATCCAGTGTCAAATCAGTCACTTCTGAATTGCCAGTCAGCTTCCAAACGGCATTATTACCAAAACTCAGCGAGCTGGTAGAGCCATTGCCGGCATCAATACCAGCTGCACCCTGCCAAAAAGACCCTTCCGTCATCTCCAAATCAATTCTACCACCATTAGAAACCTTTATATTGCCCAGCATATTGAACTGCGCAGTTCCGTTGACCTGTGCTTTATTTGCAGCAGTACTGCCCTTGCCGTTAATATTGATCGCATTAGCTGCAGCATCACTGCCGGTAAAGATATCAACAGAATCATGCAGCTCCACATTACCGCTGCCATAGATATAAATTCCCTGATTCCCCTCTTTTTGGGCATCAATACTTACACCGCCGTTAAGGACAACCTTACCTCCGTTATCGACATAAATACCATAGGATTTATTTCCGTCCATCTGCAAATAACCTTTACCATCCATAGTGATCAGACCGGTAGAAGCATAAATGCCTTTATTGCCATTTCCCTCCGCCTTTATGATGGTATCACCATGTAAATCGATCACGCCTTCAACAAGGCCATTACCATCTTTAGATGTATGTATTCCAGAAGTATTGTTACCATACATATTTATGACCGTATTCTTTTGCACATCAACAGTTCCGCCGATAACGCGTATACCATAGCTTTTATCACCATAACTGTCAATATTTAAATTACCGCTCAAACCTATTTTCCCCGCATCGTTGTTAGATGCAGAAAATATCGCGTGTCCAGTCTCGCCAATAGTAGTTATATAAGTATTTTGCGCAACGTTCAGCTTTCCGCCGCTGGTATTGTAAATACCATAACCTCTTTGATCACTTTCAGCCTTAATAATTAAATCTCCCTGTACGTTCAACACGCCGCTGGCCGAATTTACTGTAACCCCCCTGATACCTGAAGATGGGACTGTATCTCCTTTCACAGCAATTGTCATATTTCCGGCAACATTCATCTGAGAACCGTTATAAATATTAACGCCATAAATACTGTTCCCATTAACATCAACGTTTAAATTATTGATATTTATTTCTGAGGCACTGGCATAAATACCATTTACGTCTCCGGTTTTATCTTCACTTACAATATTCAAATCACTTAAATTTATTTTAGCGCCATTGCTGACCCTAATGCCATACCTTACGTCGCCAACAGACTTTTGCCCGTTGACCTTTATGGTTACAGCAGCATCAGAAGCAGATGCCGCCAAACTTATCTCCTTGTTACCACTCAAATTTATACCGCTATTAGCCCCGGTATCTACATTGATAGTTGTATCACCGTTAATAACTGTACTGTCAGTAAGCGGTGCCTCAGCATATACAGAACCTGAAAGAGACATTAAAATCAATGCTGCCAAGCCAAAATTTTTCTTTTTTAACTTCATAAAAGACCTCGCTTTCATTCTTAAAATACTCAGAACCAAGATTTTCAGCAGCGCTGTAAATATCAAAATATTTATACGCATGATTTTCTCTAAAATTCAGCTCAGTAAATTCACTCATTTTAACATCTCCTTTCAGATCTTAAATTCAACAAACGCTGATATTTATCCACTTCTTTGCATTTTCAGCATTCAGAGTAACTATTTTATTCAAAATGTTTTAACTTAACAAAATGTTTAAAAATATTTTAATATTATTCTTTAAAATAATTTCCGTAAATTATCTTAACATATAACTTTTGTTCTGACAAGATATAATTTATACTTAATATATTTACTTTATCCCAAAAGAAAACTTATTGGGAAATATATTCAAATTTAAAGTGAACTTTTTAAAATTCTGCTTTCTATATACAACACTGACGACATGATCTCATCATATCCAGCCAATTTTATTCGCTCCTGATACCACCTTATATAAAAAAAGAACCCTGTATGCAAAAGCATACGGGGTTCTTTCATAATTTTCTTAAATATCAGGCATGAGGAATATTAGTATAATCAGAAATCTCACGATTGATCGTACACAAATCACCTGCATTCAAATCATGCAGATTCTTATGACCAGTGATGCGGGCATATGTTTTCAGCTCTGCCAGGGAACAGTTCAAAAAGTTTGCTACCCTTTGTGCCGATGCTTCGATCTTCAATCTGGATCGCAGCTCCTGATCCTGCGTAGCGATGCCTACAGGACATTTACCCGTACCACAGATACGATACTGCTGGCAGGCTGCCGCAATCAAAGCAGCCGATGCTACTGCCACAGCATCCGCACCCATAGCCAAAGCCTTGGCGAAATCAGACGATACCCGCAGCCCGCCGGTGATCACCAGCGCAATATCATTAGCTCCCACAGCATCAAGATACTTGCGGGCACGATACAAAGCATAAACGGTCGGAACACTGGTCGCATCACGAACCAGCTTCGGGCTGGCGCCTGTAGCGCCGCCGCGTCCGTCGATCGTAATAAAATCAGGCTCTGCAAAAACGCAGAACTCCAAATCACGTTCCAGCTTACCGGCTGCGATCTTGATACCTATAGGCCTGCCGTCAGATTCCTCGCGCAGACTCGTCACCAATGCTTTCAAATCCTCTTTCGTATTGATATCAGGAAACTTGGACGGGCTGATAACATCTTCACCCAAAGGTTTATTCCTGATCGCCGCGATTTCCGGTGTCACTTTGCTGCCGGGAAGATGCCCTCCCATACCGGGCTTCGTACCCTGGCCGATCTTGATCTCGATCGCATCGGCATTACGCAGATTTTCCCGTGTCACACTGTATAAATTGGGGATATATTCAAAAATATATTTATGCGCCGCTGCCATTTCTTCCGGCAGAATACCGCCTTCACCACTGCACATCGCCGCACCTGCTAAAGCGCTGCCCTTGGCTAAAGCCACTTTAGTCTCTTTTGACAAAGCTCCGAAAGACATATGTGAAACAAAAATCGGATTAGTCAAAATCAACGGCTTTTTGGCATTTTTACCAATCACAGTCGTCGTATCGACCGCGTCATGATCATTGAGCGGCGGCGGATTCAGCTGATTGCCCAGCAGCAGGATATCGTCCCAGCCAGGCATCGGCATCTGCGTACCCATCGCACCGATGATCGACTTACCTGTTACAGCCATTTCATGGATATCGTCCATATAACGGCAACTGGCGTCACAACGGGCGTATGCCGGATCATAAGCCAGCTCCTCCGGAGCTGCAGCGGCTTCCAGAGCAGTAGAAGCAGCAGCTTCGCTGTCGTTTTCCTCCATCAATACCATCGTCATTCCACAGACCGGGCATTTACTGTCAAGCAGTGGCTGCCCCTCTTTTTCTTCGTCATAAATATAACCGCAGACACTGCATTTATATTTTGCCATTTCTCCTCAACCTCCATTTTTCAATAATCATTATCTAATAATATATTCTGTATCTATTATAAGTTTTCTGAAAATTATCGTCAAGCCATTTTCTGTTTTTCCATAACAAAAAGCATCGTCCAAAATCCTTTGCACACCAAATACATCTGCTGGCAATTAATAAAGCCTGACTGTTGTCAGTCAGGCTTTATTGGGGAATATTTTCAAACAAAGCGGAGGGTTGCCGCACTTTGTCGAAAAATCAACTTACCAAAACTTTCAGTATCACAAATCAAAATTCAAATCTGAAACCGGCATTAAGCTGCCATTTCTTTTTGATATCAGCGCCAAAACTCCGTTCAATATCGCCATAAAAATGGCTGTTTTTACTTAAACTTATATTAGTACCCAGCCCCAACTCAAACCAGGTGTCACCATAATCATTGCTTACATCCATAACCTCGCCATTAGCCGAACGCAGATGCAGATCGCGCTTGCCGCTGAACTCATGCAGCAGGGAAGCCTTAAGATAAACATCATTACCATCACCGGTACGTTTGCCGGCAACCACCCCTAAGCGGCCGATAAAACTGTTTAACCCATCTATATCGACCTTGGTATTCCTGTCGGTAATATAATCACTGCCATTCAGCCTGCCCCAAATAAGCTGAGCCTGTGGCTCAATAAACAGCCCTTTCTCTTCATCCAGCTCAAATGTTCTGCCATATTCCACACTCAGGCTGTAAGCCCTCTGTTTATCACTGACCGCGTCAGGATAATCGCCATAAGAATTGATATCACTGTCAAACCAGCCCATACGTGCAACTACGTCAGTATAACTGCCTTTGCCGCTCTGCCATGTTCCATAAAGGCTCAGTGCCGTCAGCTTTTCCTTACTGCTGCCAAAATCATAATCAGCGCGGCCATTACCATGCTCCAAAGCTACACCATAAGTACTTTTAGCATTCACAGTCTTATCATAGCCAAGCTGATACATATTATAACGGCTGTCCAGACCGCTGCCGCCGAAACGTCCGCCTGTATAGCGTGTCCACAGCCCGTCACCTTCATTTATCTTATTATGGCGCAGATCACCCAGCCGCTGCCGCATCGTATCATTAGTGTTACGCCACATAGCATAAGCATTATCAGCAGCTCCCAGTAAAACGCTGGTATCGTTATTAGCCTCTTTCCGAAGCTTTGTCAAATACCATTCTTCTTCACTGCCACCAACTGCCAAACCGTTCTCCAACGTAGGAGTAATGTCCCACAACCCGCCGTTGTTAAGATTTTTGCCTATAAACTCCACATTTTTACTTGCGTCTGTAATCAGCAGCAGCTTTTTGTCACCTGTCACAACCGCACCATTGATAATACTGACGTCGTTTACCTGCACAAACTGACTTGTACCGGCCGCCGCATCCGTAACATACAGCTTATCGCCGTCAGTTTCACTGGCCAGATCCGTTTTCATAATAAATTCGCCGCCACTGCCGCTCAGCTCACTGATCTCAAGCTGCTGATAATCATCGTACTGCGTCATATCGACAATAGCTCCGCTGCTTACGGCCAACGCAGTCACGCTGCTGTCACCCAGCATCCTCCACAGTGACAGGTCCGACATTGTAAAATTGATCTCACCTCCGGCCGTGCCGATCAGCGCCGCACCCTCAAACAGCGAATCTGCCGTATCAAGCAATACGTTGATTTGTCCGTCGCTATTGCTGTACATATCACCTATCAGTATTTTATCTTTACCTGCAGCCAAAGCATTGGTAACAGCCCCGCCAGTGCTATACAGCGAAAACCCTTCTCCATCCACGTATAAACTGCCCTCAAAATCAACTATTGAATCAGTCTGATTCAAAACCGCTACAGATAAACCGCTTTCAGAAGCGCGGGCCTGAATTTTTACGTTATCACCAAAAGTCGTCTGCGAATTATCCTGATTGATTACAGCCCAGGCATTAACATTACTGTTATCAACATTACCGGCAGCAGAAGTTGTAATAACAGCGTTAGCACCTGTTTTAAACTCACTTTGATAATTATAGACCGCATAACTTTTTATCTCTCCGGTAGTCCCCTTAGCCTTAGCGGCGATCACCAAATCATCGCCGATAGCCGTTTCGGCACCATACAGATTATTTACGGCATCAACTCTGGCACGGGCTCCGTCAGCCTGCGTTATCGAAGTGGCCTCGATATAAAGACTGTCACCGGCGTTCACAACATCACCCTTTTGATTATTCAGCCCGGAAGCGTGATTTTTAGCACCGGCCTGGCCGTTAGTTATATCCGCCTTCAAGCTCACATTATCTCCAATAGTTACATTACTGTTGACAGAATTACTGCCATCATGCAGGATCGCATCAGCATTGCCACTGTTATTTTTAACAACCACTGATGAACCATCACCCAACGTGATATCGTTTTTCTCATAATTATAAATACCATAAACATTATTATAGCTGCCGCCAAGAGCCTCGACATTGATCACCGTATTCTTCCCCAGTACCAACTTATTCGGATCAGCGTTCGTTCCAATAAGATCCACACCAAATGCCCGTAACCCGGCGCTGGTATCACTCTGGATAAAACTGGTTATCTTTATCCCGTCAGCTACAGTAACGTCACTGCAGATAGAACTCAGCCCCTGAACGATATTGGCATCGTCACCGATAACAGTAGCATTCACCTCTTTACTGTTGATGACGATATCCGTGCATCTTCCCAGACTGATAGCAATTACCGATTTACCGTGGCTGATATCATAATTGTCGTCTATGGTCCTGTTGTTTTCGCTGTTCCAGTTCACTCCGGCTGCATAATCAGCCGCATAAACCGCATTGTAAGGACATGCCAGAACTAACCCCAATACCACTGCTTTTTCTAAACAACCTTTTTTAAACATCATTTTGATCACTTCCCCTATGCTGATTTTTAAATGCTTGTTTTTAATACTGATTTTCAAAACAAAATTTGCCGTCCTTGCCCCAAAATTCCCTCCCCCTGTTATTTTTTATTTTAGACAGGCGAACTGGATACTGCTTCAGCCCACCTTTTTTCCAAGCATTTCATTCGTTTCACAGATAATTATTCGCGATACTTTAAAATTAATTATATAGATAATTTATGCTTTAACTTTGATTTAAGCCATTATACACTATTCGTCCCCCCCCGCAAGACATTTTTGTTCTTATTGTGTACTTTTGTTTAATGGTCTTGCAACTGATGAATTACCAACTGATTTTCTGCATACAAAAAAAGCACAGACCAAAATGGTCTGTGCTTTGAACATATTCTTAAATATAATAACTATAATAATATATCTTTCTCAAAAATCCATCAATCAAAATTCAAACCTTACTCCTGCATTTACCTGCCATTTCTTTTGGATATCGGCGCCAAAGCTGCGTTCGATATCGCCGTATAAATGACTGCTGTTGCCCAGCTTGATATTACCACCCAAACCAAGCTCAAACCAGGTATCGCCATAATCGTTACTGCCTGCCAAAACTTCGCCATTAGCGGCACGCATACTGATATCACGTTCGCCGGCAAATTCATGCAAAGCCGATGCTTTGAAATAAAAATCGCTGCCATCATTAATTTTTTTACCCACCACAACACCCAAACGTGCGATAGCGCTGTTCATACCTTCAACAGCTACAGCAGTGCCTCTGTCGGTAGTGTAACTGCTGCTGCCCAAGCGGCCTAAAATAAACTGAGCCTGCGGCTCAATAAAAGTGCCACTCTCTTTGCTTAATTCAATGGTTTTACCATATTCAACGCTTAAGCTATAAGCGTGATTTTTATAACCGGCCTTATCAGGATAATCGCCATACGAATCTACATCCGTATCAAACTGTCCCACACGGGCAACAACGTCAGTATAACTGCCCTTCTCACCCATCCATATACCATACAGGCTCAACGCCATCAGTTTATCCTTGCCGCCGCCAGCTGCATAATCGGCATGGCCAGTACCGCTATCGACTGCAAAGCCATAAGTGCTTTTAGCATCAGCAGCTTTATCGTAGCCCAGCTGGTACATATTGTAGCTGCTGTCAAAACCGCTGCCGCCAAACTTGCCGCCTGTATAACGGGCCCAAATGCCATCACCATCAGTTTCATTAGTACGGAAACGCAGCTCGCCTAAACGCTTACGCAGACTGTCGTTGGTATTGCGCCACAAGGCATAACTGTTATCAGCTGCATCCAGCAAAACCTGCGAATCGTTATTCACCGCTTTAGCTATTTTCGTCAAATACCATTGGTCTGCCGTACCGATAACATTACCGTCAGCGTCAGTAACAGCCAAACCATTCTCAATAGTTGGCGTCACATCCCACAAACCGCCCGCATTAAGCGATTTTCCTGCAAAAGTAGCGTTTTCACTGGTATCAGTAATCAAAAGCAGGTTTTTATGCCCAACTACCTTAACGCCATTAGTAAGGCTGGCATCTTTTACCTGTACATAGGTAGTTCCGGCCGCTGCATTAGTAATCTTTACCTTATCACCATCAGTTTCGCTGCCCAGATCGGTATCCATAATAAAATTGCCGCCCGTGCCGCTGTAATCACTAACATTTAAACTATCTGCACCTTGCGTAAGGTCAATAATAGCATCGCTATTGTTTATCAACGCATTTACAACACTGTCGCCTGTCATATTCCATATCGATGCATTATCAAAGCTAAGATTAGTTATTCTATCGGCGCCATTTGCACCAATACTAGCACCAATCAGAAACGAATCAGCTGTTTTAAAACCAATATCTATCAAAGCCCCTTTAGTAGCGTAATTAGTAAAATGCTTGACATCACCTAAAAGCTGTACCTTTTTTCCTTCCGCTGGGTCAATTTTAATTGATGCATCATATTTTTTATTATAACCGACAGCACCTACTGCTACACCATTATTGGTTTTAACAATCACATCACCGGTATATTCGCTCTTGTCGCCAACAGAAATTACGCGTAAACCTATACCATTTTCGCTTTTTACATCAACCATTACATCACCGGCTGCCCTAATACTGCCACTGATGCCTACAGTTCCAAGCAAACCAGTATCAGTAATAGCAGTTCCATGGACTGTGACATTTAGTTGTGATTTATTCTGAGTAATAGACTCATCCACATTATTCAAAAGCAGTCCAAACACTCCTTCAGACCCTCCTGAACTTCCAGACTGCACGCCATTTGCTTCTACCACAACGTTCAAAACAGCATTAGCACCCAGATCAAAACCTCCACTATCTCTATCATATATACCATGCGTTTGCCAATAACTATCTTTGGTATTTTTCAAACTAATATTTGTCACAGAATTATCTGCCAGCTTAACACCGCTGAACAAACCCTCAGCAAAATCACTGCTACCTTCAACACTAATATTATTCTGTAGCCCGCCAATTGCAATCCAAGTAGCGCCACTAGCGTTTCCAATGACAGCAGCCATCCTCGACGTCGCATTAGTATCATGGATATCAATATTCAAATTTCCGTTTACAATAATATCGTCGATAGAAGCAATCCCAGTAACAATCAAGCCATTATTTCCGACAATATCCATATTCACCGCGCCATCTACAGCAACCTGTCCATTACCAGAGTTGATGCCGTAAGCATCACCACCACTATTGATATTCATATTTACGCTGCCACCAATATCAGCCCCACCCTGTATGCCAGTAACTTTTTCAACACCACTTAGCTTTGCATACACACTACCATCAACATTTAAATCACTAGATATTCCTGTAACATTTTTACCACCATTAAGTTCTAAATTCGCATCCCCTGTAATATGCGTTTCCTTAGAAGCAATAATACCAATAACATAGCTATTCAAATTACCTGCAATAGCCATATTTAAGTCACCATTAATATCTACTTTATTTTGTCCAGCATTGATACCTGTAGTTTTATCGTTGCCATTAACATTATCTAGCATAATAGTTGTGTTATCAGACTTAAAATCTGCACTGGTATTAGAAATTCCAAGCATCCCACCACTGGCATGACCACCTCCGTTTTCTTTTTTAGTAAGCTTTATAGCAACATTTTTCATTCCCATTTGATTAGATGTCTGATTTTCTATCCCTACCATATATCCCTTGCCACTGCCGGTAATGTTTATATCATCAGCAGTAAATGTACTCCCGGCAATAGTTCCGTTTTTGTTCGTAATTCCTATAAGGTTACCATCATTATTGGCCTCAATTATAATATTTCCCGCCTTAAAATCTACCGCATTATTTCCGTTAATCCCATGGCTTCCATTGATAATACCGTAAAGCTCACTGCCATAGCCTGTCAAATCCATTTTTATATTACCGGCAGTAAATTTTGAGGCGTTGTTTGCTCCTGTACTTTGATTGACAATACCATTGACCATAAAATTACCTGAACCGCCAACAACTGTGATTTCCATATTTTTACCTGTATAAACACTGCCGCCATCATTAAAAAAACCTGCCGCCTCATTGCTATCGCTGCGCACTTCCAGTACAATGTCGTTAGCTGTCAATGAACCATTGTTAGTATTTATAATACCAATTGGCTTGTCCGTCGTGCTGTGCACACTATAACTTTTACTTGCCTCAGATATATCAAGTGTAGTTCCACTATTATTTAAGCCCCATTCCAAAGCCATTGCACTACCACTACCAACACCAGACAATATTAAACTCAAAATTATAGCCTTCTCCATATTTTTCATTTTCATAAACATCCTCTCATCTTGTCTCTTTTTGATTTGGTCTTTTTTTATAACAAGAAAAACTGCAAAAATACTGCCGTTTTCTTCCTAACAAGGTTGTATAAACGTGATAAGTCTTGTTGCAGCCAAACTCACGGCCGCAGATGGGGCACCGCACCGTTAAACCATTTAAACCCGGCGTTGTATTTTTATTGATAACCTCTTCCCATGTCTCAATATGCAACTAAAACATCTCCTTGCAGCTATTTGTTACTCGTCGCAGCGTACTAACTTAAAGCGCCTAAGCTTATTTTTATTATTCAAAAGTTCTTTATAGCCCTCCGGATCTACTATCTCATCTAACGTGCACACAAAACGCCGCTTTATTTTTAGCAGCAGCTTTAAGCTAAGCATCACCAGGCCACTTTCTACATTGCTTAAATACGTCTGCGAAACACCCAAAAATTCAACAAATTCTGTTTGCGTTATTCCATTGCGGATACGCCTTACCTTGATCTCGCAGCCAACTTTTTTTAATCAATATCTTCCATCTTTCCATCCCTTTCGAAAACCTACGCCTTAACCTTGCAGCAGACTTGCTACGGTCATTGCTTGCAGTTTCTTTTCTATCAACCCCTGTAGCTCACAGTAAAAGGCTCGTACAGGACAATTTTCAGTAGCAAAGCGGCTGCAATACTTATCGGCCTCCAAACAGCGGTTAAGCTTTGTAGTGGCCTCCAGCCCATTGATGATTTCGTAAAGACTGATCTCCGTTTGCTTTTTGGCCAGCAAAAAGCCGCCCTTTGCCCCTACTATTCTTTTGATGATGCCAGCTGCTACCAATTTGCGGGTTATTTTTAAAACATAGCTTGGCGGTATACCCATTGCCGTCGCTATCTCGTTCGCTGTTGCCAGTTCATCTTTGACAGCAAGGTACAAAACTGTCCTGATGGCATAATCAGTCGTAACATTTAGTTGCATTGTCAACCTCCTAACTAACGGAAACCTTACCTGCTCAGGCTTCTTTTGTTACAAAAAAACGCACAAAACTTGCTACTTGTTTATAAAATCCAACCAACAGTTTTGCTATTCTATATCTTTTTGAAGCGGTTTTAATATTTGACATTATATTATCATATCCGTCCCCCCCCGCAAGACATTTTTGTTCGTTTTTTAAAAAAATTTGTTCAATGGTCTTGCAACTGGTAATTTTTAGGTGTATAATACAAAACATAAAAGATAAGGCGACGCTTACCTTTAGGTTTGCGT
>ERZ772805.96-NODE-96-length-100875-cov-7.106259_pt1 | contig 100875 bp, 85 predicted proteins | sample MGYA00511344_ERZ772805 | MGnify/ENA primary metagenome ERZ772805 (study PRJEB29015, sample SAMEA2737730) | human gut metagenome | biome: human gut; feature: human-associated habitat; material: faeces | place: China | collected 2012 ...
GCCTTAAGCGGAACAAAAATAATTAGAAAAAATAAATAATAGTTTTCTGTGATTTCAACTCTATTATATAGGAAAGCATCGGCGATATAAAGCCCTAAAATTGTGAAAAAATAAAATAGCAAAATTTTTTGATGAAACAAAGTGAAGTTTGGAAAGATAAATTTGTAAAGTTTGTCTAAAAAACTTATAATAATATATAATAATGGAGAAATAAAAATATTTATTGAAAGGAAGTTTGATTTATGCGCGAAATAGACAAAACCTTACCTAAAGATCAGAGAATATTGCTGGCAGCAGAGGAAGTTTTCAGCCGCCGCGGCTATGTGCAGGCGACTTTAGACGAGATCATTGCGCTTGCTGATACAGGTAAGGGCACGGTCTATAAATATTTCGGCAATAAGGATAACTTATTTTATACACTTGTCGCCAGTAAGATAGAGCCTTTCCTGCAATGCCTGCAGGAAGTGGTTGCTTCAGGTAAAAGCACCAGCGAAAAAATCAGAAGCTATATGCTGGCGCTGCTGCCGTTTCTGCGGGATAATAAGGATCTGTATCGGATTTTATGGTATGAGGTGAGCGGCAATCAGCGCGGCTTTCATCCGGTATTTTTAAACGATGGTTCCTGGGAAATGAGTTCTTTGTACGGCGATACTCTGTCTGAAGATGAATATAACCGTGTCCTGCGGTACCGCAATCTGATCAGGGAGCAGGTCTTATGTCTGGTAACGATCATCAGCGAAGGCATGGAGACTGGCTTTATGAAGCAGGGGCAGCCTACGATCACGGCTCACCATTTATTCGGCGGTGTAACGATGTCGGTGCTGCACTATGTGGGTCTGCCTGAATTTACCGATGCTGAACTGGCGGATTTGATCGTCGACAGGTTTTTGTACGGGCATGCTGTAAGATAACCTTGGCTTTGGCCGCGGAAGGGTTAGAAAGCTTGGAAAAGAAGCTTTTATTAGAACAATTCAACAAAGATTTTGCCGCGATGCAGCGTGGTATGATGATGCAGTTTGATAAGCTGCCGCTGCCAGTATATGTATTGAGGGTAGAGGCCGATGCAAGCGGACTGCCTCAGGATTTTATCTTTGTTTATGCCAACAGCGCCTGTGCCTCTTTTTTGGGTATCGACGGTAAAAATTATCTTTTGGGAATGTCTTTCAGCGATATTTGGGGCGATAACGGCGCCAAATGGCTGAATATCTATACGAAAACAGCGTTGGAAGGTCTGACCCAAAATATCGAGGATTATAACGAAAATTTAAAAAAATATCTGTCGGTCGACTGCTATCAGCCAATGTACGGCTACTGCGGCTGTTTTATGCGCGACGTTACCCAGCGCCGGGATATGGAACGGCAGCTGTACGAGGAAAAAGAACGTTACCGGGTCGCGATGGAATCCAGTATAGATCTGCTGTTTGAATATGATATCAGATTACAGGTGATGCATTCCTGGAGCAATATAGCTTCTGAAAATTCTCAGGAAAAAACACGGCGCAGTTATATCCCGGATTATCTTTCCGTGGTCATAAAAGAAAATCTTGTCGATCCATCGGATCGGGAGGCTTGGCTGGGACTGTTGCGCGGTGAACGCAGCGAAGAAGCCCTGGAAATCAGGATGCGCCGTTATATTGACGAACAGGTAGATAACAAGTGGTATTTAGTGCAGGCAACGACTGTTTATGAACAGGGACTGCCGGTACGCGTTGTGGGTACGATGCGCGATATCGACGCCTGGAAACGGATGCAGCAGGAAAAGCAGCTGGTCGAAAGCCTTAATTATGAGATCAATCATGTGCTGGGCGATATTTATTATGCCGTAGTGCATTTTGATCTGGACGCAGGTACTTATCATTTTGTTGAGCTGACCGGGCAAAAATGCGTGGACTATCCGTATAACGGCACGTGTGAGGAATTTCTGGCCTATACCAGAGATGTAGTACCGCGCGAGGACTGGCATAAATTCAGGCAGCGTTTTAATTTACGGGAGATGCGCCGGGTTTTGACTAAAACCGGTGATAAGCTGGAAATGGAGCTGCGTCGCAAAAACGGCGGGGTCTATAAATGGATCAGTCTGATGGTTTCATATCTGCCGGATTACAGCGGTTCGAAAAAACAACAGGCGGTCCTGGTGGCGCGTTTTATTGATGATGAGCGCCGCCGTGAGATGGAACAGCAGCAGGAATTGAAGGAAGCTTTGGTGGCGGCGCATACTGCTAATGAGGCGAAAAGCGCTTTTTTGTCGCAGATGAGCCATGATATCCGTACGCCCATGAATGCGATCATCGGAATGACGACTATCGCCAGGCAGAATATTGAGAATAAAGTCAAAACGCTGGACTGTCTTAATAAAATTGGCAGCAGCTCCGCCCATTTGCTGGAGCTGATCAACAGTATTTTAAGTATGTCGAAGATCGAAAGCGGTAAAGTTATTTTAACAGATGATGAGCTGAGCCTGCCGCAGCTGCTGGAGGATGTACTAAATATCATCCGCCCGATGGCCGGTAAAAAAATGCAAAATCTGCGGCTGGAGCTTGAAGAGCTGAAACATGCGGAGGTTCTGACTGACAGTACGCATCTCAAGCAGATTTTGCTTAATGTTTTAGGTAATGCGGTCAAATATACTCCGGAAGGTGGAGAAATCGTTTTGGGGCTGCAGGAGCTTTCCGCAGTGATCCCGCAGCGTTCGCAGTATGTTTTTACTGTCAGCGATAACGGTCCGGGGCTGTCGGAAGAACTGCTGCCGAAAATTTTTGATATGTTTGAACGCGGTGAAGACAGCCGTACAAGTAAAATCGAGGGGACGGGACTGGGGCTGGCAATCTGCAAGAACCTGACAAATTTGATGGCCGGCACTATCGAAGCCGCCAACAGGCCGGAAGGCGGCGCAAAGTTTACCTTAACGCTGCCGCTGCGCTGGCTGGGCGATGATGCAGTAAAACCGCTGCCGGCAGTAAAGCCTGCGGGCAGGAGCGATTTTTCGGGACATCGGGTACTGATAGTTGAAGATAATGACCTGAATATGGAGATCGCTCTGGAGTTTCTGCAAAGCCTGGGGGTAGTCTGCGAGGGTGCTGAAAATGGCCGGCGGGCAGTGGAAATGTTTAATGCATCTGCGCCCGGTCATTATGAAATGATATTGATGGATGTGCGGATGCCTGTTATGAACGGTTATGAAGCAACCAGGGAGATTCGCAGGCTGGCGCGTGAAGATGCGCGGCAGATACCAATTGTGGCAATGACGGCTGACGCATTTTCTTCAGATATCAAGATGGCGCTCAATGCCGGGATGAACGAGCATCTGAGCAAGCCGGTCAGTATCGAACGGCTGCAGGAAGTACTGGGACAATGGCTGTAACGGCAGGAGAAGCGGTACTGATGTTCTTATTAAAGTAAAACACCCAACGCATAGCGTTGGGTGTTTTTTTGTCAGGTGATCCTGCCTTCCTGCATATATAGCTGGCGGTCGCACATATAATTGATTACGGCTTTGTCATGGGAGATAAAGAGGAACGCCATCTGTTCCTGCCGGCGAATATTTTTTAAAAGTTGTAGGATCTGTGCCTGGACGGAGATATCCAGCATTGATGTCGGCTCGTCCAGGATAAGCAGTTTCGGTTTAAGCAAAAGCGCACGGGCGATACTCAGGCGCTGTACTTCGCCGCCGCTGACCTGATGCGGATAACGGTCCAGCAGGGCAGGTGACAGTTTGACTGTGGCCAGTGCGGCTTCGATAATCTCGCTGCTGTCAGGCAGATCAAATATCTGCAGCGGTTCACGCAGGCTGGCACCCAATTTCAGCAGCGGATCAAAAAAGCTTTCAGGACGCTGCGATATGAACTGTACTTGCTGGCGAAAGGGTTTCAGCTGTTTCTGAGACAGCTGAGTCACGTCCTGCGTCTGAAAGATGATACGGCCGCTGTCTGTCGGCAGAAGCCGCAGCAATACACGTGCCAGAGTACTTTTGCCGCAGCCGCTGGGTCCCATCATACCGACTGCTTCTCCGGCAGCGATCTGCAGACTGCAGCTTTGTAAAACATCGTATTGCCTGCCGCTGCTGCGGTCCCAATATTTTTTAGAAACTTCGACAGCTTCAAGCATAGAGGAAGCACCTCACTTTCGCGGTGCCGCTGTCATAGACAGGCGGGACTTCCTGCAGACAGCGTTTTTGACAGCTGGGGCATCGCGGCGCAAACCGACAGCCGGGCAAATGATCCTGCGGTAATGGCGGCAGGCCAGGCAGCGGCTGAAAGCCGTTTTCCGGCAGTGCTGCCAAGAAAGCCTGGGTATATGGATGGCGTGGGCCGGTAAGGACTTGGGGACCGTATTCGACGATCTGGCCGGCATACATAACGGCGATGTCGGCGCAGATAGAACGTGCCAGCTGTAAGTCGTGGGTGATGATGAGCATACCCAGTGACTGGCTGGTTTTTATTTTCTGCAGATTTTCATAAACAACGCCGCAGGCTGTTTCGTCCAGTCCTTTGGTAGGTTCGTCGGCCAGAAGCCACAGGGGCGAGCAGCAAATACTCATCGCGCATAATACGCGCTGCAGCATACCTCCCGAAAGCTCATGCGGATAAGCGGCGAGTACGCGCTCTGCATCCGGTAATCCGAAAAAGGTCAGCAGCTGTTGCTTGCGCTGGTTGGTTTTATCATTGAGTCCGGCAGTCTGCAGGATATCGTCGAATTGCCTGCCTATTGTGCGCAGCGGGTTGAGCGAGTCGCCGGGATTTTGAGGTATCAGGGCGATTTGCTGTCCGTAAAAACCGGGCAGGGAAGTGTTGTATGCCAGAATATCTGTACTGCGGTAGAAAATATTGCCGCTGCGAGCGACATAATCGGGCAGAATGCCTAAAATAGCCTGCCCCAAAACGGATTTACCGCAGCCGCTTTCTCCGATGATAGCAGTGATTTGTTGGTGACGGAAGCAGATGTCAACACCGTCAACTGCCCGAACCAGTCCACCGGGGACAGGAAAGTGCACGTAAAGCTGATGCAGCACCAGATCAAGTGCTGCAGAGTTTAAAGTTACCATTTACGCACCTCATTAAAGCGTACATCCAGTTTGTCACGCATAAATTCGCCCAGATTATTGATAGCGTAGATCAGAAAAAAGATGCAGGCTCCGGGTATCAAAATCAGATGCGGTGAACTGCGGTAATACAAAACAGCATCGCTGACCATCACGCTCCAGTCGGGAGTCGGCGGCTGAACGCCCAGGCCGAGGAAGCTGAGTCCGGCAATGGACAGAATACCGCGTCCCACACGGATAGTGAACAGAATAAGCAGCTTGTTGACAATATTGGGAATGATGTGATGCAGCAGCAGCCGACTGTCACTGCATCCCAGACAGCGCAGACCTTCGATGAAAGGTTCTTCTTTAAGCTGCATGACTTCAGCGCGCACGATACGGGAAAACCCGGCCCAGGAGGTAATGACCAGCGCCAGTACCAGACTTTTGATGCTGGGACCGAAAATGCCGGCAATGGCGATCATAAAGCAGCTGCCCGGAATGCCTTGGAAAATGTTGCTGGCGACAGTGCACAGCATATCCAATTTGCCGCCGTAAAAGCCGCAGAAGAGACCGATTACCAGGCCGACACCAAGCGACAGAATTGCCGAAGCCAGTGAAAGCAGGATCGAAGCACGGCCACCGTAAAGAATGCGGCTGAACATATCGCGTCCCAGAGCGTCAGTACCAAAAAAATGCTGCCAGGAGGGCGGCTGCAGACGGTTTGCCATATCGGGTTCAAAGGGATTGTGTGTAACCAGGAGCGGTGCCAGGATACTGGCGCCGATAATGAGCAGCAGCACACTGGCCGCACAGTAAAATTGCAGGTTTGATTTTTTCATGACCGCTCACCCAGCTTTACCTTGGGATTGAGATAAGCGATCAGCAGATCGACCGTTACCATCACCAGGATCAGCGTACAGCCGCTGACCAGAACATAAGCCTGCAGCACCGGATAGTCACGGTAGCGGATGGCTTCCAGTGCCATGCTGCTGATACCGGGGATAGCAAAAATGCTTTCGGCTATTACAGAACCGCCCAGAACGCTGGCAAAATAATTGCCCAGCAGAGCGATGACGGGGATAATGGCATTAGGCAGGGCATAGCGTGTGAGCAGGTTGAATTTATTGATTCCACGTACTTTGGCGACCAGAAAATACTGACGGCCAAATTCTGTCAGCAGTGCGCCGCGCATAAAGCGGCAGACAGTGGCCATGGTGGCAAAAGCCAGAACGAAAGCCGGCAGCAGGAAATATTTCAGGCTGCCCGTACCGCTGGTGGGAAGCCAGCGCAGCTGTTCGCTGAAAATAAGGATCAGGATTAAAGCCAGCCAGAAACCGGGAATCGAGAGCATGACATTAGTAAGGTTTTTGACGAAGTTATCAAAAAAGCTGCCGCGGTAAACTGCACAGATGCTGCCAAAAAAGATACCGCCCACACCTGCCATCAGCAGCGCGAGTACAGCCAGCTCCAGCGTCACAGGCAGGCGCTGCGCGATCTCGGCGGCAATGTCGCGGCCGGTGATATAGCTGCTGCCAAGATCGCCCTGCAGAACTCCCATCAGCCACAGACCGTAGCGCAGCCACAGGGGTTTATTCAAACCAAGTTCTTCGCGCATCGCTTCGAGCTGTTCTTCGCTGGGGGCATATAATCCGTCCTGATTCAGGACAAATTCAGCCGGACCGCCGGGCGATAAGACGCCCAGTATAAAAGCCAGCAGGCTGATGCCCAGCAATACGGGCACAGCAGTCAGGATTCTTTTACAGCAATAACTAATCATCAGTCTATCAACTCAATTTCTGCTAAATTAACGCCGTAAACCAGCGCGTCATAATTTTTTAAACGTTTGCTGTAAGCAACGATGCTGCGGTCGTTGAATAACGGTACTACAGGCTGGTCTTCGATGGAAATAAGCTGCAACCGATCATAAATGGCACGGCGTTTATTTTCATCTGTGCAATGCTTGGCCTCCTGCAGTAAAGCTGCGACCTCATGATTTTGGTAAGCCAGGCAGCTGATCTTATTGCGGCTGCCGTCCGGCATCATAAAAGTATAAAAAATACTGTAGGGGTCGCCGTTAGGCAAGCCCTGCTGTACGCGGGCAATGTCATAGTCGCCTCGGCGCATCTGCCGGGCCATGGTGGCATATTCCAGCGATTGGATCGTCACATCGAGGCCAATGCTTTGCAGCCAGTATGAGATCAGTTCTGCTTCGCCTTTCTGCAGCGGTTCGCCGCCATTGATGCAGTAGACCACTTCGCAGCGTTGTCCGCCTAACACTTCACGGGCCAGTTTTCGCGCCTTTTCGGGGTCATATTCTACCGGATAGTCTTTATAATAAGGGCTGGTGTAGTTCAAAAGATTGGCAGTTGGTTCGGCATAGTTTAAATATAATGCCTGGACCAGATCTTTTCTGTCGATCGCCAGGCTGACGGCCTGACGCATACGTACATCGTTAAAAGGAAATCTGCTGCCGTTCAGGGCCAAAAAGCGGATCATCGTCGATTTATTGGTCGATATTGCAAAACGGTCATCCTGTTTGATTTCCTCAGCCAAAAAGGGCGGAATGGCGTTGATGTCCAGAACTCCTAAAATTTCGCCGGCCTTTAAGGCCGCATAACGGACGTCGGGATTGGGAATATTCCTGACTACGATTTCGGGCACCTTTGCTTTAGTGCCGTAATAAGTATCGCTGCGGGTAAGGCGGACATATTTGTTCAGTACGTTTTCAGTGATCTTATAAGGCCCTGTACCTATAGCGAAGCCCTGAAAATTGCCGTCGGGAGCAAAGCATTCCGGGGCATAGACAGGGCTGCCGAAGTCGATCATTTTATACAGCTGGTTGACGTTGGGCTCGGCAAAAAGGAATTTTAAGGTGTAATCGTCGATTTTTTCGTAACGAATCAGCGACGGATAAAAGGTTGTGATATCCAGACCATAAAAAGAGGAACGTTTGACGCCTAATTTCATCCGCTCAAAGTTTTTGATAACGGCATCGGCATTAAAAGGGCTGCCGTTGTGGAACTGTACGCCCTGGCGCAGATGGAAGATCCATTCTTTGCCGCCGTCCTTCATCTCCCAGCCTGTGGCCAGGCAGGGTTTGGGCAGGCCGTTTTCATCTTTGGTGATCAGTGGTTCCCAAACGCCTAAAATCTTGCTGCAATAGTAACCGTCTTTTTCGCCTGGGGCCAAATTTCTGCCGGCAGCTAAAACAACGGCGTTGTTTTCAGCTGTGATATTTTTTTCCTGTTCTGAGGCAGTTTGCTGCACGCCGCAGCCGCCAAGCAAAAGTACGGCTGTCGTAAGCAGCAGTAACAGGGGCTTATAAAAATGTTTCATATTTTCATCCCAGATTTATTTTTTACAGAAATAATAACAGTAGTGCGCGGCTGGCTGATCGTATATCGTCCGTCTGTAAAAGCTGCCTGTCCGGTAAAAGCCTGCAAAAGCTTTGCCTGCTGCTCATGAAAGATTTGCGCAGCCAAATCAGCCTGCATTTCCTGACTTACATCAGCCAGGTCGAGGAAATACTTCTTTTTGGGGTAAGTTAGAAATTCTACGTTGGCCTGCAGACCAAGCCGCCATAAAAGCAGCGGCAGCAGCTGATAATCAAGACATTCAGGACAGGACACGCCGTTTTTCTGATAAAGGCTGTAAAAGAACGGCCGCTGGATAGTTCTGACGATGATAAAGCCCTGGGTACTGTAAGCGTGCATTTTCAATAAAGCGCTTTTTATGTCGCGGATACGGTAGAGTGAATTGACACTGACGATGTAGTCGAATACAGCGTCAGTTGTAAAATCTTCCCATTTGCCTGCCTGCGTGCGAATATTGCCGATACCTTCGGCAAGCCGCCTCTCTTCAAGCACAGCCAGCATGGCAGGTGAAAAATCAAGACCGAGGATCTGCTGAGAATATTGTGCCATCAGCAAAGTGAAATTACCGCTGCCGCAGCCTATTTCCAAGATGGTTTTATTCCTGCCCAGAAGGCCGGCCAGTTTATCGGCAATCAGGCCGGTATCGTGATTGAGATTATATTCCTGTGTATATCGCGGCGCCAGCCGGACCCAAAAATCATTTTCTGCCTGGTCATTGAATTTGCGGTTGTCGGTATCGCCAGCAGCGTTCCAGCCAAAGGTTTCCTGCCAGACTGCGTTGAAGTCGATATCGGTGAATTTAAGCATAGCGGTAACTGCCTCCTGCTATTACAAAATCAAAGAGGGCATACATACCCTCTTTGATAATGGAAGTGAAAATTAAATGTCGAAGGTTGCGGACAGCATCAGGGTACGCGGGCTGGATAAGATCAGATTATTACCATAGGCAGTCCAGTAGTTTTTATCAGTAAGGTTGTAGCACATTGCAGTCAAGGTAACAGGAGTTTTGTTGAAAGCAGTTTTATAATTGACACCCAAGTCGTAAGTCATATAAGAAGGGGTCTGCAGTTGTTCATTATAAATATCGGCTTTACCGGTGTACATTGCCCGTCCGACAATACTGAATTTTTCATCCGGATTATATTCCAGTACGGCCACAGCATTCCATTTGGCCGCACCATTGACAGTTTTACCGTCGTTAGTGCCGTTTTGGGTTTTGTTTTGAGTGGCATCCAAATACATCAGACCGCCCATGAAATTCCACTTATCGGCGAGTTTACCATTCACAGACAATTCTATCCCCTGGTATTCCTGTTCGCCGTTCTGCTGCAAATACATATCGCTGCCTTTGTAGACGTCGATGTTGTTGGCTTGCTTGATGTTAAAAATACCTAAGCTGGTAAGGAAGCCGGCATTGGCATATTTAAAGCCGATTTCATTTTGTTTGGTTTTGGCAGGATTCAAGACTTCACCGGCATTAGCATATTTGCTGGCAACAATAGTGCCCTTATCAAAATTTTCAGAATGACTGGCATACAAAGAAGTATGCTCATCGGGCTGATAAACAAAACCATAAGTGGGGCATAAAGCATCGCTGCCAACGGTTTGAGTTACTCGTCCGGTAATTTTATTATAGCTGTCGACCGAAGCATTATGCTTGTGCACACCAAGTAAAAGCTGGGCTTTTTTATATTTTACAGTGTCAGCTAAAGAGATACCCCAATACTGATCTTTACTGCTCAAACCGGTTTCTATTGAGGGATACCAGACATTGTTGCCCTGCAGGCCGCTGTAAATATTGCCGCTGACACTGCCCATACTGCCATTGTTATACATGTTTTTGGCGCCTTCGATACTGTGCCAGGCTTTGTCCAGGGCTAAGGTTACATCGTGATTTACTGCGCCGGTTTTAATATTGCCGTTGATACCGAGCTGAGCATAGTAGTTTTTGGTAACAGTTTGTGTGGACATTAAATTATTACTGACATCGCCTTTGTCATTGATGATAACGAAATTACTGCTGGCGCCGATGATGTTTCTTTGCAGTTTGTTGCTGTTCATACCGGCGTTCAGAAACCATTTCCAGTCGGCATTCATTTTTTGTTCATGGTTTAAAGCAATGATGTATCCTTCTGATTCTTTGGCCAATCCATCAAAACCGTAATTTTTGCTTGCTTCAGGAGCGCTTGGCACTTTGGTGATTTCTTTGCCGATCGCGGCTGCTTTTAATGAGAACCAGCGTGCGCCGCCTTCGATATTTAAATGCCGGTAGCCAACAAGTAAATTGGTGTTGCTTTTTTTATCACGGTGGTCGATGTTGGCAAAAATACCCTGGGCTTCCATATCATTGCTGTCAATAGCGGTATTGCCATTCAGTAATTCCGTATTGATACGTACGCCCCATTCTTTGTCTTTGCCGAAACGACGGCTGACATCCAGGTATTCACCAAAAGACCCTTTGCCTGAAAAAGTTTGGCGGTAACGTGTAAGCGGTGCCTCTGTTGCTTTTTTGGAAATAAAATTAACTATACCGCCGGCTGCCGTGGTTTCATAAGTGCTGGGAATACCGGTAATGCCGCTGTTAGGGCCGGAAATAAATTGAATGTCGCCGATCATAAAGGTAGGGGCGGCAAATTGAGTCATTAGACCGGGGATACCGTTTAGGTAGGAACTGGTACCGTTGCCTTTGATGCCGCGGATAGAAAAATCATTGTGTAAAGTCGTGCCTTGAATCCGCACAGCCGGGTTATTTGCTAAAATGCTTTGTAAAGGCTGATTGGGGCCGCCGAAAGTCTCAATGGTTTTTTGAGTGATGTTCATATTGCTGAAAGGCACGTCCAGGACGCTTTTTTCGCCTAAAATGCCGATACTGCCTTTGGTTTTTACATAACTGCCAGGCAGGGCGTCTTTATCGGCTTCGACAACGACTTCGTCCAGGTCGTGCGTCATGGTTTCCTCAGCACTGGCCGTCAGAACAAAACCAGTGCTGGCAATAGCGCAGAAAACAGCCGCTGTTAAAAATTTCTTGTGCTTATTTATCATTGGTAAACACCTCATAATTTTATTAATAAATTTTCCAGGTATGCACGCTGATGGTATACCTGGACTTAATTCCTAAAAGCAGTGTGGCTGTCTGCTAAATATCGAACTGCGCTGACAGCATCATTGTACGCGGCGCGCCGAGAGCTACGGAGGTACCGCGGGAGATCCAGTAATCTTTGCCTAAAACGTTATAACACATAGCAGTCAAAGTAACAGGTGTGGAATTGATTTTGGTTTTATGTTTATAACCTAAATCAAAGGTCATATAATCGGGGGCCATAACACCATTATCGTTAACGTGGGACTTGCCGACGTAGTTCATACGGAAAATAGCGGAATTATTCTGGTCCGCTTCATATTCCGTTGCCAAAACGGCGTTCCATTTAGGAGTACCGGTAGCATAACGGCCTTCGAGATGCTCACTGCCTTTAGCAAGCTTTTCACGTTTACCGTTAAGGTACATCAGGCCTCCCATAACATTCCATTTAGGAGCAACTTTACCGGTCAGAGAGTATTCGACGCCTTTGAATTTATTTTCACCGTTTTGCGTGTAGATTTCTCCTATTTTACCGCCGGGATTATCTTCTTTGATATAGCTGCCCTGATTTAATTCGAAGAAGGCCAAACTGTGTAAAATTTCGCCGCCGCGGTATTTGATGCCGACCTCAGTTTGTTTGTTTTTGATAGGTTTAAAAATTTCACCGGCATTATCGTAAGACTTACTTACTTCTACCGGTTTGGTATAGGATTGGGCGTAGCTGGCATATACTGATAAATTTTCGACAGGCTTATAAGCGATAGCAAAGGTAGGATTAAGGGAATCTTTGCTGACTTTGGCGCCGGAAGCACTTTCAGTTTCGGTATCGCGGTATTGCAGTGCTGCATATAACGAAGCTTTGCCAAATTCAAAACGGTCGGCCAGGGTTGCTGCATAAGCATATTCTTTGCTGTAGCCAACAGAATCGATGTCAGCAGCAGCGATTGGAGTGCCGATAATATGAACGCCATTCCACAGATCCCCGCCGATAGTGGCCTGACCTGCAGCACTGCCGGAATTGACGGCTTTACTTTTATACATGAAATAATCAACGGCAAAAGACAAGTCATTTTTTACATTACCGATGGCGGCCTTGTTAGAAACGCCGACCTGCCAGTAACTGCTTTTACTGTCGGAGACATAGTCGCGGAATTTACCGGAGAGCTTGCCGTTGTCACCGAGAGTCAGTGAACCACTGTTGGGATCGTTTTTATGCTCGGAATAATGCCCGTAGCCACCGTTGATGAAACCGCTCCATTTATCGCTGAATTTTTGGATATGGTTTAAGGTAAACAGCATGCCGTGATTATATTTGGTCTGACCGTCAAAACTGAGGTCTGTTTTACCGTTCGGGGCTTCCGCCAGATTGCCTTTGGTAACACCGCTGGCACTGAGCCAGCGCTGGCCTCCATTTACCTTCCAGTCATAATAACCGCCGAAAATATTAGTCATACTTTTAGCGTCCTGATGATCTAAGTTGATATAAATGCTTTTATCACGTACATTGGCACCTTTTATGGAAAGGCCTCCGTCTTCATTGTGTGCGTTGACTCTGATGCCCCATTCATTGTTTTTACCAAAGCGGCGGCCTAGATCAAGGTCTTCGGTCCAGGTACTGCGTCCGGAAAAACGCTGTGTATAGCGTGTGACAGGGTCTGCAGCAGCGCGTTTGGTTGTACCGTTCAGCAGTCCTGCCGGCGCATCGGTGCCATTAGTACCGTTGTTGGAAAAGGTAGCGCCGTTAAGCACGGTGTTAGGGCCGGAGACTATATCGACGCTGCTGAGGATATATGCCGGGATGCTGCGGGTCTGGTTGAACATATTGGGAATACCGTTGATGTAGTAATGAGAAGCATTCATATTGACGCCGCGCATACTGAAATCTGTATACATGGGAGAAGTACTGCCGATACGAATAGAAGGGGTATTAGCCAAAGTACCGTTTAAAGGCTGATTGGGGTCATAAAAGGTCATAATAGTTTTTTCAGTATATTTTTTTTGTGTAAAAGGAACATCGATTGCTTTGATATTGTCCAAAATGCCAACTCTGTCGTTGTTGGCTACAAATCCCCCCGGCAGAGTGTTTCTGTCGGCTTCGACGATGACTTCGTCCAAATCATGCGTCATGGTTTCTTCGGCGCCAGCGGGTACTACAAAGCCAACGCTGGCAACAGCGCATAAGACGGCCGTTGCCCAGATTTTTTTCTTCCCATCCATCTTTTAAACACCTCGTCAAGTAATTTTTATATCTTTAGTTTTTCTGACCGAGCTGACCGGGTTTCGCGTGTCAGAAAAATAAAAGCAAAATAAAAAACGCTTTTCTGCGCATAAAGACAGAAAAGCGTAAAAAGCTCTTGTAACGCTCCATTCCTGTCTTTCGCAGGATCGTAATGGGCTATAATCAGGCAGTTCTTCTGGCTCTGCTTCATCGCGTACCTCGTCTTCCCAGTTTCCCAGTGACGTTTTGAGGTTTGCTCAGCATTACAGCGGCGGGACCGCATCGGCATTGCACCGATTTCTCTGTTAGGCAATAATGCACCTGATTATCATAAAGTATTCAATTTTGAAATCAGATAGAATTATAACATTTAACTTTTTATATTACAAGTAATAATTTATGCTAAAATTAATTTGTTAAAAAACATAGCTGTTCTCAATAAGTTGTTGATATATAATAGTCTGAAAAATCAATTTTATCTATGCAGTGTGAAGCGTTATATGTCAATGGTTCTGCGAAAAGTTCAAGGCGTAGAGGAAAATAAAAAAGCAGCCACATCATGATCGATGTAACTGCTTTAAAAATAAATCATAATAAAAAGTCTGCAAAATCCTGCGGAGCGGAAACGATTTGCCTGACACCAGCGGCACTCAGTTCGCCCGGGGAGCTGTAGCCGTAGCCTGCGCCGATGATGGCGATTTTATTTTGCTGTGCGCCGATAGCGTCGTGCTCGCGGTCGCCCAGCATAACGGCGGCGTTCTTATCAGCAGCGGTAAGGTGCAGCCGCTGCAGCACTTCGCTGATCACGTCGGCTTTGGTTGGCAGCTCGCCGTTGAACCCGGGGCCTGCTATTGTTGAGAAGTGAGCGGCGAGGCCAAAGTGTTCCAGGATTTTTTCTGCGTAAAGCTGCGGCTTGCTGGTGGCTACGGCAAGGGTCTTGCCTGCCTGCCGCAGGTTTTGCAGTAATTCGGGAATACCGTCGTAGACGGAGTTTTCGTACATACCTACGCGTGCGAAGCGCTCGCGGTAATATTCAAGGGCCGTATTTGCTTCTGCGGCAGTCATGCCGCAGATTTTCTGGAAGGATTCTGTCAGCGGCGGGCCGATAAATGGCAGCAGCTCGCGGTCGGGGCAGGTGCCTTTGCCGCATTTTTCCAGGGCATACTGTACGCAGCGGATGATGCCGGGTGCCGAGTCGGTAAGGGTGCCGTCAAGGTCGAAAAGGATATATTTATACATTGCCTGCTCCTTTGAGTGTATTATGATAGTTTGATTTTGTGTTCACATTATACCGCAAGGGCATATGTTCTCACTAGGCTCGAAAATATATTTGCCGACTTCGTCGGAAAAGGAAACCCACGACGCTCATTATACAATCGCGTCTTTTGGCTAAGTTCGCAATTTCGTTTATTCACTTCGTGACTAAACGGTGCTCACTTAACTGTTCACATTATAACATAAATTAAATGCTGAAGAAAACTGCGGCTGATATTGCTTAACCGTTGCCGGCGGCAGTGTTATAATAAAAATATAAATTTTATTGACGAGGGGTTTTTAAGATGACAGAAAAATTATATGAACAGGATTCGATGCTGAAAAGTTGCCTGGCAACGGTGCTGAGCTGTGCAGAAGATAAACGCGGGTATGCCGTGGTTCTGGACAGGACGGTATTTTTTCCGGAGGGCGGCGGTCAGCTGAGTGACTGCGGAACGCTGGGCGGCGTGAAGATGACTTATGCTGCGCAGCGCGGCAGCGAAGTAGTGCATTATTGTGAGCGGCCTTTGCCGATTGGGGAGCAGGTCGAAGCGGTGCTGGACTGGCAGGCCCGGCTGGACCATATGCAGCAGCATGCCGGCGAGCATATTCTTTCGCATGCGGTCTGGAAGCTGTTCGGAGCTAATAATATTGGTTTTCATATGGGCGAACGTTTGGTGACTATTGACCTGGATAAAGAATTGACAGCGGCTGAGCTGGAGCAGGCCGAGGATTATGCCAACAGCCAGATCTGGGAGGATAAGCCGATCACGGTCAGTTATTTGCCGCATACGGAGCTGTCAGCGCTAGTGATGCGTAAGAAAAATGAAAAGCTGACAGGCACGCTGAGGATCGTGACGGTGGCAGACGGGGATATTTGTACCTGCTGCGGTACGCATCCGTTACGTACAGGTATGATCGGTCTGATCCGGATCAATCGTTTTGATAAACATAAGGATGGGATCAGAGTAGAGTTTTTATGCGGGCGCTGGGCACTGGAAGATGCACGCCGCAAAAATGAATACGTCTGGCAGGCCGGGCGCCTGCTTTCCATGAAGCCGGAGGGCGTACCGCAGGGACTGAGGAAGCTGCAGGAAGAAGTAACGGAACTGAATGAACGGTTAAAAGCACGGACCGCTAAATTATATGAATTTTTAGCGCCGCAGCTTTTAGCGCCGCAGCTTTTAGCGCAGGCTGCTGTTGATGAGGGCGGCATTAAATATGTCGCGGCGGCACAGGAGGATTGCAGCGCCGCCGATGCCAGACTGCTGCTGAATAAACTGCTGGCAGACGGGCGTACTGTGGCTGCGGTCGTGTACAGATCCGGTGAGCGGATCAATTTCGTTTTGGGAAGCGGGGAACAGACGCAGGCTGATTGCCGCAGTCTTTGCAGAAAGGCAGGTGAGCTGTTTGGCGGCAGGGGCGGCGGGTCGCAGTATTTTGCTCAGGGCGGCGGAGCGTACAGCGATGACTGGCGGCAGAAGGTACTGCAGCTGCAGCAATTATTGAAGGAATAGTGATCTTTTATTTATAAAAAGAAGTTTTTATTGTGTAAAATACAAAAAAATAATATAATAGAACATATAGAATTGTGATAATTATGAATTTTACAGTTGCTTGCAATCTGTGATATAAGTAACCGCAAAAGGAGGCAGACAGGCTTGGAGAGGCAGAAAGATAAAATCCTGATAGTAGATGACGTTGAGCTTAACCGGGCGATCCTGTGTGAGCTTTTTGCCGGTGACTATGAAATATTGGAAGCAGATAACGGTAAAACGGCTGTAGATCTGATGGAGCAGTATCACGAGGAAATAGCGATCGTGCTGATGGATATCGTGATGCCGATCATGGACGGGTTGGAAGCTCTGGAAATTATGAACGGCAAAGGCCTGACTGAGAAAACGCCTATTTTTCTGATCACGGCCGAATCGTCCAACGATGCTATTTCCAAAGGCTTTCGTCTGGGTGTGGTTGATGTCGTTTTAAAACCGTTCAACCCAGATAATATTTGCCAGCGCGTTAATAATATCATCGAATTGTACCGTTATCGTTATAAACTGGAAAAGCTGGTCCAGGAACAGATGACGAAAATCGAAAAGCAGAATGAACAGCTGCGTAATTTCAACGTGGCTATGATCGATACCCTGAGTACGATCGTTGAATTCCGCGACTGCGAATCAGGACAGCATGTCCAGCGTATCCGTCAGCTGACCAAGATCATGCTGAAGGAGCTGGGACGGCAGAATGCCGAATATAAAATGAGCGATAAGACCATCGAGGATATTTCGATGGCGGCGGCACTGCATGACATAGGCAAGATCGCGATCCCGGACTATATCCTGAATAAACCCGGTCGGCTGACGGCAGAAGAATTTGCAATTATGAAGGAGCATACGCTGTACGGCTGTGAGATTCTGGAAAGTATCGACAGTCTGAAGCAGAATAAAGAGCAGTACCGCTATCATTACAATATTTGCCGCTGGCACCATGAGAAATGGGACGGCAGCGGTTATCCTGACGGACTGATCGGCAAAGAGATACCTATTTATGCGCAGATCGTGTCGCTGGCCGACTGTTATGACGCTTTGACCAGTGTCCGCTGTTATAAAGGTGCTTTTACCCATGAAGAATCGGTGCAAATGATTGAAAAAGGCGAATGCGGCGCATTCAGCCCCGATCTTCTGCAGTGCTTTCTGAAAATCGCTCCGGGACTGCCGGAAATTTTACAGTCAGACGACGGGCTGCCGGCGGTAGTGTATCACTATCAGCATCCCAATACCGAGAAATTCAGCGGTAAAAAATGCTATAGCTGTGATATGGATAAAAACAGCCGCGTTGCGCGTTTGCTGGAAATAGAACGCGAAAAACAGAAGGCGCTGTTTGCCATGAGCGGCGATATAATTTTTGACTATGATCTTGAAAAAGACCTGATCATTTTCTCGGATGAATATAAAAATATTTTTGGCGGTGAATGTGTTGTCACAAACGCAAAAGAGGCCATTTACAGCAGTATGCCTATTTTACAGGAGGATCTGCAGCAGCTGGCGGAGCTGACCAAGGCATTGACAGAAGAGAACAGCGGTTATGTTAAAGATGTCCGGCTGATCAATAAGTTCGGCGAAGAAAAATGGTACAGGATCCATATAAATTCGATCTGGGATAAAGAAAATTATGGCGTCATGCTCAGTATCGTGGGCAGGATGGTCAGTATCGATAAAATGAAACGTGAGATCGGACTTTGGAAAAGGCAGGCTGAGAGTGATGCTTTGACCAAGCTTGGCAACAGGGCTTATGGCGAGCGCCTGCTGCAGCAGATGCTCTGCGAACCGCAGAAGGAAAAGGCTGCGGTCATGTTCCTGGATGTTGATAATTTTAAGATGGTCAACGACAGGCATGGACATTTGTTCGGTGACGAGGTTCTCTGCCGGATCGCCAATGAAATCAGCAAGCAGTTCCGGATCGACGACATCGTCTGCCGCATCGGCGGCGATGAGTTTCTGATCATTATGCGTAACATTAAGGATAGCCGGCTGCCGCTGATGAAAGCGGATGAGCTGAGAGCAGGCATCGAAAAACTGGGGCTTGAAGCTGATGTCCGGGTGCCGCTGTCGATATCCGTAGGCGTATCGTTTTATCCCGTAGATGGTACAGATGATGCAGTGCTTTTATATAAAGCAGATAAGGCTTTGTATGAGGCGAAAAAGCGCGGCAAAAATAATTGTGTCATTTACAGTAAAGAGCTGGAAAATGAACCGTTCATGTCGCAGATAACCGCTGCGGAAAGCGAATAAAAAATGACCCGTACGATAAAATCCGTACGGGTCATTTTATTTATAAGCTTGTCTTAAAGTGCTTTGATCATGTTGCAGAGTCTGTCGACCTGAGTTGGGTCTGTGGCCCAGCTGGTGCAGATACGGGCGGCGATCCTGCCGTCGTCCATGTATTCCCAGGGTGCAAGGGCAAACTGTTTACTCAGTTCGTCGTACATTGCCTGCGGGAAAATGATGAACTGCTGGTTTGTTGTGGAATCGGTCACAAAGCCCAGGCCGCGTTCCTGGACAGCTGCTTTGATCTGCAGAGCCAGTTCAACGCCGTGCCGGCAGATCTTATAATAAAGTCCATCTGTAAAAAGCGTTGCAAATTGCAGGCCCAGCAGGCGTCCTTTGGCCAGTACGGCGCCGCCCTGCTTCATGATCGTGCGGAAATCGTCTTTTAGAGCCGGATTGATGATAACTGCCGCTTCGCCGAAAAGCGCGCCGCATTTGGTGCCGCCGATGCAGAAGACATCGCAGTTGTTTGTGATATCCGCCAGTGTCAGGTCATTGTCAGGAGCTGTCAGGCCGTAGCCCAGACGGGCTCCGTCGATAAAAAGATAAAGTCCGTAATGCCGGCAGACGGCATACAGCTCTTCCAGCTCTTCTTTGTAGTACAGGGAACCGATCTCTGTCGGCTGTGAGATATAGACCATTTTGGGCTGGACCAGATGTTCGCGGCTGGGGTCGCCTAAATACAGCTCGTGCTGCTGTCTGATCATGGCAGCTGTGATTTTGCCGTCAGATGTCGGCAGGTCGATTACCTTATGGCCGGTTCGTTCGATCGCGCCGGCTTCGTGCGTGTTGATATGGCTCTGTACAGTACCGTAAACGCCGTGGAAGGGGCGCAGTGCTGCGCAAATGATCGTCAGGTTGGTTTGCGTGCCGCCTGTCATAAAATGTACGTCGATATCGCTGCGGCCGCATTCTTTTTTGATCAGCAGGGCTGCTGTTTCACAGTATGGGTCGATCCCGTAACCGCCGGTCTGTTCAAAATTAGTTGCTGCCAGTGCTTCCAGTATTTCAGGAGTGCAGCCTTCTGTGTAGTCGCTGGTAAAATAATACATATCGCGCCACTTCCTTTACTTGTTTTTCCGTTTGGCCAGCCAGCCTTTAAGGTGTGTTTCGTAAAAAATCGGCAGCAGGGAGAAAATAATGATGCCCAGCGTAACATGGGAAAAATTGTTTTTGACCCAGGGCATATTGCCGAACAGATAACCGCCGCCGACGAATAAAAAGACCCAGGTCACAGCACCGGTCACATTATAGATAGCAAAAGTACGGTAATGCATACTGCCGATGCCGGCTACGAAAGGCGCCAGCGTACGGACGATAGGGGCAAAGCGGGCCAGGAAGATCGCTTTATGGCCATGTTTGGCATAAAAGGCTTCAGCCTTCTGGATATGCTGTGGTTTGATGAGTTTCGGATAATTCCGCAGGATCCGGTGCCCGAATTCTTCGCCGATCATGTAATTGCAGGCGTCACCTAAAATTGCGGAAACCAGAAAGATGATCACGAGCGTCGTCAGGTCAAGGCCGCCTGCTGTAGCTGCCAGGGCGCCGCATGCAAAAAGCAGTGAATCGCCGGGCAGAAAGGGAGTCACAACAAGTCCGGTCTCGCAGAAAACGATCGTAAAGAGGATCGCGTAGATCCAGTGACCGTATTGCTCCATGACGAGAGGCAGGTAGCGGTCAAAGTGCAGGATGTAATCGAAAAAATTAGAATAAAGTGCTTCCATTGTCAGAGGTTACTTCCTTTCGCAAAAAACTAAGTTTATTTTATCATAAAATACCTGAATTTGATATGAGAAAATTAGATGGATATGGTATAATGACAATATCGTAAAGCGACGGGAATTTAAGCTGCAGGTGCGGCAATGATCTCGCCTGATGCTGACCTGCAGTCACAAACAGCCTGCTCTTACATTTTACAGCAGGCAGGAAGCAGGGCACGTCTGTGATAATGGTTATAGTTCTTTATGGAAGAGGAGTGAAGTTATGACAACTGATTTATGCTGGTGCGACAGCGGCAAAGCTTATGCCGACTGTCACAGCGAAATAGACGCTAAAATCGAATTGTACCGCAAGGCCGGTCACGAAGTGCCTGACCGGGAGATGATCAAAACGCCGGAACAGATCGCAGGTATTCGAGAGGCCTGTAAGATCAATACGGCAGTTTTGGACGAAGTAGAAAAAAATATCAAAACAGGCATGACAACGGAAGAGATCAATACTATCGTACACGAATATACCGTTAGTCATGGTGCGATCCCGGCACCGCTTAATTTCTGCGGATTTCCTAAAAGTGTCTGTACCTCGATCAACGATCAGGTTTGCCACGGAATACCGTCGGCACAGGACGTTTTGAAAAGCGGCGATATCGTTAATGTCGATGTTTCAACTATTTATAACGGCTACTATGCCGATGCTTCCAGAATGTTTATGATCGGCAAAGTCGATAAAAAGAAACAGGATCTGGTAGCGATTACTAAAGAGTGCCTGCGCCGCGGGCTTGAGGCAGCACAGCCGTGGAGCTTTGTCGGCGATATCGGCGCAGCCGTGTCCGGTTTTGCTCATAAGCATGGTTATTCTGTCGTCACCGAATTCGGCGGTCATGGTGTGGGTATCGATTTCCATGAGGAACCTTTCATCTGCCATGTGGGCAAACGCAAGACAGGAATGCTGCTGGTGCCGGGCATGATCTTTACGATCGAGCCGATGATCAATACCGGGAAGCGCGAGGTTTATGTTGATGCCGGCAATGACTGGACTGTTTATACTCAGGACGGCGGCATGAGTGCTCAGTGGGAATATACGGTGCTGATTACGGAAACCGGCAACGAAGTGCTGACTTATTGAGGTAGTGCTGTTTAAAAATAAAAACGCTCAGGGCTTAGGCTCTGAGCGTTTTCTTTTTAGTTAAGTGTTTTAAGGACGCGGGTGATCGCAGCAAATAACTCTTCAGGAACGATGGGTTTACTGACATGGTCGTTCATGCCGCTGGCGTAAGCGCGCCTGATATCTTCTGTAAAAGCATCTGCCGAAAGCGAGATGATCGGGATCGTCTGTGCCTGCGGGTGCGTACTGCTGCGGATCGCCTGCGTCGTCTGATAACCGTCCAGGACCGGCATCTGAATATCCATCAGGATCAGAGCATAGGTGCCGGGGGCGCTGTTTGTAAACAGTTCCAGTGCTTCTTTGCCGTTGACGGCGCAGTCGCTGCTGATGCCGCGGCTTTTTAAAAGCTCCAGACACAGCTCCTGATTGAGAGGATTATCTTCAGCCAGCAGCAGATGCAGACCATGCAGGTTTTGTTCAGCCGTTGTGCTGTCTTTTTCAGCAAGTTCTTCGGCGTAAGGCAGTGTTAGCTGTACGGTGAACGTACTGCCTTTCCCTTTGGCACTGTTGACGCTGATGCTGCCGCCCATCAATTCAACTAAATATTTGACGATAGAAAGTCCAAGGCCGCTGCCGCCGTATTTTCTGGCGGTGCTGCCGTCTTCCTGCTCAAAAGGCTGGAAGACCTGAGCGAGCATTTGTTCCGACATACCGCAGCCGGTATCTGTAACGACCATTGTCAGGACAGTCTGATCAGCGCTGTCGGCCTGCTGCTGAGTAATGTCAAGCGTGATCTGTCCTCCGGTGGCAGTGAATTTGACGGCGTTTGACAGCAGATTGCTTAAAATCTGTTGCAGACGCAGGCTGTCGCCGAGCAGGATATCGTGTTTGAAGGCTTCGCTGTTCAGGCTGAAACTGATATTTTTTTCGCGGCATTGGATGCTGTAAAGGCCCTGGAGTTCACGCAGTATTTGAGAAAGTTTAAAGGGAGAATTGTCCAGCTTGAGTTTTTGGTTTTCGATCGCGGACATATCGAGAACATCGTTGACGATACCTAAAAGCAGCTCTGACGAATAGCTGATTTTCTGCAGATATTCAGTGCGGCGGCTTTGTTTTTCCGGCTGCAGGGCCAGTCTGGTAAAGCCCAGGATGGCGTTGAGCGGCGTACGGATTTCGTGGCTCATTCGCGACAGAAAGCTGCTTTTAGCTTCACTGGCGGCCAGCGCCTGTTTGGCAGCAGTTTCCAGCTCCAGATTTTTAGCTTCCAGCAGTTCCAGATATTTTTGCCGCTGCAAAGTGAAATAAAGCCAAATGACCAGCATGACCAGTAAAGCGGCGATCAGATAGTCGTATTTATAGGCCAGATCAGACAGCGAAGGCCGGTAAGGCGACTGTACGGTCTCGTACATCACTATGTTATCCAGCGTTTTTGGATTCAGCGTGTCGATACATTTGTTGAAAATAGTCAGCAGCTGGCTGCCGTCGGCATTATTAGCTGCTGCCAGACAGAGATTATCGGGAAAATTAAATAAAGATAAAATCTTTAAATCGGTAAAGCGGGGATTTTGCAGATGATAGCTGATGATATGGTTGTTCTGCAGAGCAATGTCGGCCTCTCCGTCCGCAACTGCCAGCAGGCAGTCTCTGGTATTGGCTTTATTGATAATGGAAAAATGGGGATAGGTATTTAAAATGAGATTTTTATAGGCAACATAATTAAAGGGCAAAGCTACCTTCTGCGGTTTGGTGATGTCGATAAAATTATTTTTATTGGCGACAGCCATAACGCGCCCCTGAAAGAAGGGCTTGGAAAGCCGGATCGAAATGTTGTTTCGGTAAGGCTCGTAATCCGTGATCCCAGCGATCAGGTCAAAACTTTCTTTCTGCAGGCTCTGGTCCAGGCGGGCACCTGCCGGCAGCAGCTTTAAAATGACCTGGGCACCGGATAAGCGTCCCAGCTCTTTGGCTATTCCGGGCAGGATACCTGCCGGCAGATTAGTTTCGGAACTGAATGCTGAAAGCGGTTCGTCGTTAGGGAGAAAACCGATGGTGATCGGCCCGCGGTGCGCCAGGAAGTCTCGTTCTTTTTTGGTAAGCAGCGGCTGCGTCAGCAGAGAACTTTGTTCGTAATAGGTGGCATAAGTCGTATTTTCAAATTCAGGCGTATTGGCGTGAATGTTCATTAAAGCATCGTTTAGGCGCTGCAGGACGGCTTTATTGCCTTTAGTCGTAATAAAATAGATCGGGTCGGCCTGAAAGCGGGCCACTAACCGCAGATCTTTATATAAAGGCATGCTGCCGGTAACTACAGCATCGATCTGTTTATTTTGCAGCGCTTCGACCATAGCTTTGCTGGAATCAAAAAGTACAGGCTGATAGGTAAATGTATTTTTACGGGCAACATCGCTTAAAATTTCGGTCTGGAAGTTACCCTTGAGAACGCCGATCCGCAGACCGTTGAAGCTCTGGTAATCGTTATAGTAAACTTCGTTATCGTCATTGCGCACGTACATGACCATGTATTCGACGCCGCTGGGCAGCGAGGCAAATTCGTAGCTGGCGGCACGCTCAGGCGTGTACTGGGCCATGCCTAAAAGATCAAGCTCGCCTTTGGCTAAACGCTCCAGACATTCCTGCCAGGTGGCATAAACATATTCATAACGCCAGCCAGTATAGTGCGAGATTTCGTTGAGATATGCAACGCCGTATCCGTCGACGGTTCCGGCTGCGGTTTTTTCGATAAAACCAGGGCTGTCGGTGTAGCCGACCCTGATGGGATGAGGGCGCATGCCAGTGGCAGCGGCGCTGAAAGGGTAAAGCAGCAAGAACAGGCAGCAGCAGAAAACGAGCAGATTTTTGTTCTTTTGGAAAATTGAGCGCAGGTGATCCATTAAGAAACCAGCTTTCCCAGGTTATGGTTTGTTGATACCTGTTGTTTTAAAGAGTAAAACATTATATATATTTATTATATAATATTAATTTTAATAAAACAAATACCAACAAAGTCAAATGATAAAAGCGGTATAAATAAGGTGTTGTATAAAAGGATAAAACCCAAATCAAAGGAGGTTTTTAAGAGCGCCAGAAAAGAAGGAGAGAGAAAAACAAGAAAAAGAGAGAGCAAGAAAAGAATCGTCACACCTTTAGTCAGCGACGGCACTTGAAAGCGGAACTGAGGCCGGGAGCTTTGGCACGGTTCCGTTTTTTTGCAGCGGCTGCGACTACAGGGCTGAAAGGTCGTGAAAAAATGATCGTTGTCAATCCGCAAACTGTTACAAACCGTGAGCTGGCTGCTTTGGCCATGCAGGCTAAGGGCAGGATCAGCAGGCTTTATCTGCACTGGACGGCAGGTCACTACGAAGATGTTTATGATGATTATCACCTGAACATCGGCCCCGGCGGTGAGATGTATCTGACTTGCAAAACATTTACAGAAGTGAAGGAGCATACCTGGCACCGTAATACGGGCAGTATCGGCATCGCGCTGTGCTGCGCTTCCGAGGCGCAGGCCTGCAGCGGCCGGGATACTGATTTTGGAGGCGAGCCACCGACAGTAGTGCAGATAGAAACACTGGCTAAAGCCGTTGCGGTATTGACGGCCTGTCTGGAGTTGGAGATCAATGTCCTGACAGTGACTACTCATTGCGAAGCGGCCTTGTTTGACGGTTACGGACCGCACAGCGGCGATCCGCAGCTGCGCTGGGATCTGTGGTATCTGCCTGACCTGCCGCTGGACAGCGCTCTGAAACCGGGAGGGTATGTTATCCGTGGTAAAGCCCTGTGGTATCTCAGCGAAATTTTAAGACAAAGGAGGTGAAAGAAATGGCGATCACTAAAACTGTTACCAAACAGACCCTGATACTGAATGTCGAAGACGGCGTTAACAGTCAGGGGGCTGCAAAAACTAAAGGTCATAATTATGCCGGCGTACGTCCGGAAGCAGAACCTGCTGCTATCATGCAGGCTGCTGCTGCTCTTGGCACTCTTATCAGTCATGAACTGATGGGCGTTGTTGTGACTGAAAAAGCCGAGCTTGCTCAATAAAAGCGGGCACAGGTACAGAACGTATATTTATTAGAAAGGAGCTGGAATGAATGGAAAAAGTTTTACAATTGGTATTTAAAAAAGCCGATGGCAGCAAAAAAGTTTTCAGCGTGACCGATCCTCGCGATGATGTTACTGCTGACGAAGCAAAAACAGCGATGGAGACAGTCATTGCTGCCGATATTTTTGCAGCGGACGGCATCGGTCTGACTGAAGCTGTTGAAGCCCGTGTGCGCACTACGGAAGTCAATGTTTTAGCATAAGATGGATATGGAAACGCTGCTGCCACAGGTCGCTAATTATGGTTTCCCAATGGTCCTGTCGTGGTATCTGCTGGTGCGCATGGAAGGCAGACTGGACAGACTGACGGACAGTATCAACAGCCTGGCCCGCAGTATTGCGGCCGGAAAAACAGCATAAAAAGAAGCAGCTTGGGGTATTTTCCTTATTGTATGATAATATGGAAGGTACCCCAAGCTTTGTATTTCAATATAATATTTCATATTCTCTGAAATGGCATAACTTACGGCTATGCCGTTTTTGCTGATTTCCTGCTCCCTTAATGCTCCACAGTCAGTTTTTCCATTTCCTCTAAATCAAAAACTCCGCGGAGCTGTAACTGTATGCTATAATTTCAAGACAAACGCCTCACGGCAACGTACTCGTTCTGAAAACATTTCTTTTGTCCCTGCAGTTGACATCTGTTTCCAATCATAATGATATGTTCAGCTTCATACAATAACGACGATTAAACCGTCTGCCTGTCCGTATTGGAGAAAAATAAGCTAATTCAATTTCATATATATAAGTGGATATGGTTTTCCCTGTTCGTCACAATCGGTTCTTTTCCAGACTTGAAAACCGATATGTTCATAAAATCCTTTTGCTTGTGGATTTTGCTCATTTACAGCCAGCCTTTTAACTGCATGATTTTCTATTCCAAATTGTAGGAGATGCTTTCCCAGACCTTTGCCCCTTTCTTCTGGTGCAATAAATAACATTTCAAGTGTCTCGTCCTCTATGCCCATGAATGCAATGGGAACTCCACTAGAATTTTTTGAGATCACAAGATGAGCAATATTGCTCAAAGCTTGCGGAACATATTCCTTAATGCTTTTTACCTCATTATCAGATAGAAATAAATGTGTTGCTCTTACGGATTTTTCCCACACTTCCAGAAGCTGTTCTACTAATAGGGGTGTTCTTTCTTTGACTTCAATTATTTTCATATAATCATTCCTTTCTAAAACAAATATTAAGTATCATTTTCTATATTTTGAAAAATAGAATCAACAATGGTCTTTATACTGCCCTGTTCCATTTTTAACAGGCGTTCTAAATTGAAAACAAAAGCTGCTGTTTTCTTTTGCTTTTCTTCTTCACTATGCTCTGTTAAATCATCGAATATAGTGTTCGCATACAAAAACAGCATCTCTGCAACTTCTTCCGGATAGTCTGTTTGGTATATTCCCTGAGCAATCCCTTCTTTGATCAATGTAGAAATGAGAGGTGTTAGTTCAGATAATAAATGTGCCTGTATCTTTTGATGCATAAGGGCATTTTGCGGTTTATGAACCTGTTCCAGGATTTTATGATTAAAATTGCCGCAGCTAACATTGAGCTTAAGCATTATCAGCGTCAGTTGTTGCGATAGCGGTACATTTTTTTTCTCGATAAGCTTTTTTGCTTTTTCAAGTAACTGCCTGGTTAAACGGCTAATTATGGCATCTAAAATTTCTTCTTTTGATTTGAAATGATAATAGAGAGTGCCTCTGGCAATACCGATTTCGTTTAAAATATCATTGGTGCTGGTATTGTCGAAACCTTGTGTTTCAAATAAATGTTCTGCTGTATCCAGTATTTCCATTTTTCGTTCTTCTGCATTTTTTACTATTCGCATTAACGTCACACTTTCTAAAACCAATATTATAGACAGACTGTCGGTCTATGCGATTTTAACACTAACAAATTGCTTTGTCAATCCCTATAACTATGAACTTCTAGCTCTGCCAACCGGAAATTAAATCTCCGTTAACAGGAGATAATATATCGTTTCATAGGCATTGTCCGAATAAAGTTTTTGTCATTTTGTAATTCATCTGTATGATTTGAATTTGCCTTAAATCCATCATTCTGCTTGATTACAATGCAAAAGGGAAACAACTTAATTTAAGAAGTGTTTCCCTTTTGCTGCGTCTTTTTTTATGTATATATGTAGCTTAGAAACTGTTTTAGCAGGGTTTGTCTTACCAAGCGTCGATACCGCGCCCGTCAGCCAGCGGATCGGGTCCGTATCTGTTAGGACCGATCGTGCCGCGAAAGAACATCAGGTAGACAGCAAAGAAAAAGCTGATCAGCGGAATGAAGGCCAGCAATACCATGAGCGAGCCGTGGTCAAGGTCATGCAGACGTCTGACGTAAAGCGACAGGCAGCTGAGCGCGGCGATAAAGGTCAAAGCAAAGGCCAGTATCTGGAACATCGTTCCGTCTGGCGCAAACAGACTGCCGATCAGATAGCCCAGACACCAGATGATGGCATTACGCAGTAAAAAGCGCAGGATATAGGGCTTACGGTTCAGGCGGCCGTCAAAACTGAAAAACATTTCCTGGAAATCCATAAAGATTCCTCCTTTTATATAACGTCAGATAAATACAAATATCACTGCTGCTGTCTTAATGATAACACAGACAGCAGCTTAAGTCGGATTATTTTAATTACTTTTCTGACGCCAAAAGTTATGGAATTTATCGGCCAGCTGTTTTTGACTCAGCTGTTCCGGCCACAGCTCCTGATTGGGAGCATTGCGCATAGCGGCGGCCAGATGGTCGTAGACTTCAGGGCTGCGCTTTTCCAGTTCGCGGATATGCTCTTTGATATCCTGGCGTTTGGTATGACCGTCGTAAGGACAGGGATTACGCAGAGGCTGCAGGTCAAGCTGCCTGACCATGTCGATGATTTCTGCTTCGCGGTAATACAGCAGCGGCCTCAGTACGGTCAGACCTGTTCTGGACAGTGGTGTGACCGGTAAAAAGGTACGCAGCTGACCGGAGGTGAGCACGTTCATCAAAAAGGTCTCTACGGCATCATCGTGGTGGTGGGCCAGGGCCACTTTGTTAAAACCAAGCTCCAGTGCCGTACGGTTGGTAGCGGCACGGCGGAAATAAGCACAGGTGAAGCAGGGCGTATTGCCTTTATTCTGCCAGGCAGAGTTGACATCGACCTTTTCGCTGTAATGTTTCAGGCCATAGTATCCGCAGAAAGCTTCCAGCTCTGCTTTGGGAAAAGCAGGTGAGAACATTGCGTCAACAGTATAACAGGCCAAGTCAAACGGCACAGGGGCATATTTTTGGATCTCGGCCAGTGCGGCAGTCAAAAACATACTGTCCTTCCCGCCGGAAAGTCCGATCAGGATCCTGTCACCTGCCTGCAGCATATCAAATTCGATTACAGCCCGCCAGAGCTTGCTTAAAAGCTCAGCAGGAACGAAGGGTGTACGGCTCATGGAGATTCTCCTTCAGTGCTGGTATATGATGTTGTTATTATACCACAAGGGTATGTATGAGTGCTAAATTCGTAAAAACCTTATTAAGCATTCAAACGATACCACAAGGGTATGTGCCCTCACCAGGTTCGATAAGGGTGTTTAGTAGTGCAAATAAAAAAAGCCTGCTCAAAAAGAGCAGGCTTTTATGGTTTAGATTAAGCTACGCGAACGTTAGCAGCGCGCATTCTGCGGCTGTTTTTCGGATCAGCTTCTGTATCAAATGTTACAGGTTGACCTTCTTCAAGAGTTTTGAAGCCGTCGCTTACGATAGCGGAAAAATGTACAAATACATCTTCGCTGCCGTCAGCAGGAGTAATGAAACCAAAGCCTTTATCAGAGTTAAACCATTTTACAGTACCGTTCATCATAACGAGTACCTCCTAAATTTTATTATATTCACAGACCACACGCAAAAAACTCACATATTTTTGTAACTCATTCAATAGCAAATGACTTACAAAAATATGTGAGCACAATTTGTATATTCGGAATACTTCTATATATTATCATGGCAGAAACAGGAAGTCAAGCTTTTGTTAAAATATATTTTTGAAAATTTACAGTGCTGTTTTCAGGCAGCGCTGATGTGTCTGAATGTCTGAAACATAAGGAAGCAGAAACTATGCTCTGATTTTGTAAAAAAAGAAAAAATTAATGTAATTATTCAAAAAAGAGGATAAATTATTTAAAAATATGTTTTTGAATATTGAAAACCCTGTATTTAAATTGGCATTTACGGTACAATATAACTATAATAAATAATTGTGCTGACGAATAATCGTAATCTTTAAAGGGGTAGAAGCGATGCAGAAAAAATCCGAAGCTTTTCCTAAAAAAATATATTTGAAGCCGGCTTTGGAAGAACGTCTGGCTCAGATTTTGGCAGTGCCGCTGACAGTTGCGGCTGCCCCTTTCGGTTATGGTAAAACGACTGCTGTGAAAAAAGTGCTGCTTTCTCTTTCTGTAGATATGCTGTGGGATACCTGTTATACAGGAGCGGAAGCGGCTTTTTGGCGTTGCTTTGTCAAATCGCTGCAGACTGCTGGTGTAGATACTGCTTCGCTGACCTGGCAGGAACTGCCGCGTAATGCGGCGACCCGTCAGCGGGTTATCGAAGTGCTGCAGGCATCGAAATTGAAAAAAACGGTTGTTTTCGTCTGGAACAATTATCATCTGCTGGGCAGCGAAGACTGTGATAATCTGCTGCTGGCGCTGGCGAAAGCTGATCTGCCCAACTGCCATTTTGTGCTGCTGACACAGCGGCCGCCGGATTTCACTTTGGATGAGCTGGTCCTGAAAGGTGAGTGTCTGTATCTGCAGCCGAAGGATTTTGCTTTTGAAGTGAGTGATATTATTGTTTATTATCGTAAAAACGGGATAGTTTTAGAACGTCGTGCCGCCGAAAATCTGCTGGCTGCTACAGAAGGCTGGGTCAGCGCCCTATATCTGTATCTGCGGCAGTACCACAACGGGCAGAGCCCGCAAACAGGCGAAGAACTGCTGCTGCTGGTACAGGCCGTGGCTTATAATTCCTGCAGCGAAGCGGAAAAAACACTTTTAACAGAGCTGTCTATTTTAAATGAGGATTTTAGTGGACGCCAGGCTGCTTATATAACGGAAAATGATGCGGCGCCAGCTCTGCTGGAAAATCTGGCGCTCAGACATGGCTTTATCAGTTATGAGCTGCTGAGAGGACAATACCATATCCATAATGCATTCAAAGTCTATCTGCAGCGTCTGGGAGCAGAACTGCCGGATACAGAACGGCGTCGTTTGTGCCGGCGCAGTGGTCAGTGGTATGAGCTGCAGAACGATTTTCTGACAGCCTTTTGCTACTATCATACAGCCGGCGATTATGACAAGATGCTGACCGTTTTTGAAAAAGACCGCGGCTGCAGCTTTGAGAACAATTATAAAAATAAAATTATGGCTTATTTTGGCGAAGCGCCTGAAACGATCAGGCAAAAGCATATCAAAGCGGGATTGATTTATGCGCTGTGGCTGTTTTTGAGCGGGGAAAACGAACGTCTGCAGCAGGAAATCAGGAAGCTGCGGAAATATATTGGGCAGCTGGAGGACAGACAGGAACGGGAGCAGTGTCTGGGCGAGCTGGAGTTTTTGCTGGGTGAGACCCAGTATAATGATGTGGAAGCCATGGCGGCTTATTTTAAAAAGTCGCTGCAGCTGCTGCGGCAGCCGGTACGCTTTTTCTCGCCGCAGACTATCTGGGGCGGCGGTGCCAATTCGATTTTGTTTATGTTTTACCGTCAGGCCGGTACGCTGCAGAAAACCCTGGATGTTTTTCCGCAGGCTATGGCATATTATTACCGTCTGGTGCAGAATCACGGTGCCGGTTCTGAATATGTACTGGCATCGGAAGCGTATTTTCAGCGCGGTTATTGGGAAAAAGCGTTTATTTTGGCAACGGAAGCACTGAATGTTTCACGGCGCAACGAACAGGTCGGCGTAGAGCTGTGTGCTGAATTTATTGCTCTGCGTATCAGTATAGCTTTGGGTAATAAAAAACGTGTCCGTGAGATCAGCAGACGGCTGGATGCTCTGCAGACGGCAGTGCAGGAGCATTTATACCGCAAAACTATCGAAGCCAGCCGCGCCTGGATCGATCTGCAGCTGGGGGACAAGGGCAAACTGCTCGTTAGCTGGCTGCAGAAGGGCGATTTTCAGAAATCGGGTCTGCTTTATTCAGCCTGGGGCTGTTTATATATCGTTTATGGACGCTATTTACTGCTGCAGAAGGACTATCTGCCGCTTTTGGGGCAGCTGCGTGAATTTGAAGCGGCGGCGCGGAGTTTTAATAATTTTTTACTGAGTATTTATGCTGCGGTCTACAGTGCTGCGGCACAGGACGGTCTGCAGCATGAAAACGAAGCTTTGAGCGAATTGAACCGGGCACTGGTGCTGGCGGCTGCAGACGGGATCGTGATGCCTTTTGTGGAAAATTTTGACGTGCTGGAACCGCTGCTCAAAAAAGCAGCACAGCAAAACAGCGGTGAACCGGAGCTGCTGGCAAAGATATTGGAGCTGGGTGCAGTATATCAGGAAAATTTAAAAAATATCAAGCACAAAGCTTCGTATATCATGGGCGGCAAAACTTTGACTGCCAGGGAGGCCGAGATCGCAAACTTTGTTGTGCAGGGCAGGACTAATGCGGAAATTGCCGCGGAAATGTTTATTGCCGAGATAACAGTGAAAAAGGCTTTGCAGGGGATCTACCGCAAATTAGGCGTCGATACGCGTCTGGAGCTGGTAATGGCCCTGAATGCCGATATGTAAAAATTTAGCTGATGTATTTTGAAAAATTAAAAACAGTTATTGCTATAGTAAAACACCACCCAATTTATTGGGTGGTGTTTTACTTTTTAGGGGTAAATATATAGCTGACAAAGCAGTTGTTTAAAATGCTGCAAATATTGACGTGACAAAAAATATCGATTATCTTTTAATCACAAAAAGATAATAAATATAAATACAAATAAATATTAAGAATTGAAAAAGTGGTAGACTGAAATATTCCTGATACTTTATAAAAGGACGTTTTAGTCAGGATAAATTTTAAGTGAACAGAGGCAAAATCTGTAGTATAGCGATCCCTGCCGTTACAAAATGTGTCGTGGGCAGCCATCACTTGCAGATTTTCCCAGTTATTGAGGGTTGGTTTTATAAGCAAGGAGGAAATAAAATGAAAAGAATGAAGGTGACAGGCAAAGAACTGGCTCTTTTATGCGGGATGGCGGCGTTGGGGACGCTGACCTTCCCGCTGGGGGCCGCAGCAAGAACAGTAGACAGTGTTACTGCCACTGCTGGCAGTACGGCAGAAATCGTTTACAGTGGTGAGACACTGACGGTGACAAACGGCGTAGAGTCCATTGGTAATAACGCCACCGGTATCCGCGCCGTCGATGATACTGAGGTTGCTATCGGCAAGGATATCTATGTGCATGGTGCCCAACAGCCAGTATAACAATTCTTATGGCGTTTACGGTGATAGCGGCGTCCAGGTCAGGGTTGGGACAGATATCGTTGTCGAATCAGATGCCGGTGCCGAACGGGTACGCGGAATTTACATCGATGGCGGTTATGGCAGCATTTCGTCAACGCCCGATATCCAGGTAGGCGGCAATATTTCTGCCAGCGGTATCAATACGATCGGGATCTATGTCAGCGGCAAAAATGCCAACATCAAAGTAGACGGCAATGTGACCGCTTCTAACCGCAATGCTACCGGCATCACCACCGGCGGGACCAGTAAAATCTATGTAGGCGGCGATGTGATTTCGTCCTATGATAATAATGGCACACTGTCTTATGGTATTTCCGTTGGAGCCGGTAACGATTCCTATGTAGAGGTGGCAGGCAATATAGTCGCTTCCGGCAAACTGACCTCCGGAGTCAGGATGGGTGGCAGCGGTACAAATAAACAGATCAAAGTGGGCAAGTCGGTCGTTGCCGGTGGTGAATCGTCCAAGGGCATCGACACGAACGGTGACGGTGTGAGCGCTTATGTGGCAGGCGATGTTACAGCGAACGGTAAAAGCTCGCTGGGCATTATCGTGCAAAACGATGCGCAGGTAACAGTAGATGGTAATCTGAAGGCCAGCGGCGAAGGTGCTAAAGGCGTAGAACTGCGTGACGGCAGTTCGGTAACTGTTGGTAAAAATATCGAAGTCAGCGGCACTGAAGCTATTGGCATCAATGTTGACCGTTGGAACGTGAGCGGCAGCGGCATTGAAATAAATGTGGGCGGCAGCTTTATCGTCAGCGGTGACGACAGCTATGGAATTTATACGGGTACTACGAAGAATACTGCCTTAAAGATGAATATTACTGATGATCTGGTAGTTTCAAGTACTAACAGCAGTACCCAGTCCGTGGGTATCTTTTCGGCTTATATGCCACTGGAAGCCGTTATCGGCGGCAAGGTGGCTGTTTTGGGTACGGGCGTTTATGGTATTTATGGTGATGCCGGCTCGGATATCGGCGTTGCAGGTAACGTAGAAGTTGCAGGTGCGGGGTCGCTGGGTATTCAGGTGCTTGGCGGTTCGAAAGTGCAGGCAGGCGGCATTGTGACCGGCAGTGCTGCAGCTGACAGCATTGGCGTGGATGCAAGTAACAGCAGTGTGACCATCGTTGGTGCTTCTTCTATTGAAGGTGCCGGCAGCACAGGGGTCCTGCTGCGTAAAAACGATGCTGCTTTGACCATGAGCGGGCTGATGACAGTGAATGGCGCCAACGCTATCGGTATCGATATCAAAACCAGCGATACAAACGCCGTTTTAGATGGTCCCGGAAGCGTACAGGTCAGCGGCACTGATGCTGTAGGCATCAAGCTGGGAAGCGGTACGGAAACTACTATTGACAGTTGGAACCTGAACGTGGCGGACAGCAGTGCCGGAGCAGGCATTGAACTGGGTAATAACAGCAAGCTGGAATTGAAAAATGTTGCTTCGCAGGCAGCGGCTGATGGAGTGCTGCTGCGAGCTGCAGGTACGGCTACTGTGAATGTCGATGGCAGCAGTCATCTGGTCGGCGACGTACTGCATGACGGGACAGTAAGCGGTACTTTGGCACTGGCATTTGCTGAAGGCAGCAGTCTGACCGGCAAAGTCAATGAGCAGGGCGCAGGCGTTATAAATCTGGAGATGGATAACGCAGTTTGGAAGCTGAGTGGCGACAGTAGCCTGCACCAGCTGACATTAAATAACGGAGCGGCTGTGCATTTGACACACAGCGACGGTTACCATACCCTGACGGCACAGGAACTGCAAGGAAGCGGCGGTTTGTTTAAGCTGGATGTGGATGTACGCAGTCTGGAAAGCGATAAACTGGCCATTACTGATGCCAGCAGCGGCAGCCATGTATTGGATATTTACCAGAAGGATGCTTATGAGCCGTCCGCTGGCAGTACAGAAGGGCATGGACTGGTATTGGGCAGTGTTACCGGCACGGCTGATTTTACGGCTAAAGACCGCGAGGGCAGCCTGTTTTACAAGCATTATGAGTTGGGCAGCAAAGCCAGCGAAACAGCAGGCTACGACACTGACTGGTATTTAGATAAGATCATCAGCGTTGATCCCGGCGATAAAACAACGACGACTGTAAAAACTATTATGGGTGCTGCAGCGCTTAACTACCATACCTGGCGTACTGACAACGATCAGCTGCTGCAGCGGCTGGGCGACCTGCGCCAGAGCGGTGATGGTGAGAACGGAGTCTGGCTGCGCCTCAAAGGCACTAAGATCAGCCGGGACGGCAGATTCAGCTTCGAGAATAAATATACTACCTATGAGCTGGGCTACGACAAGGTGTTGCGGCAAACTGATGATTATACCCGCTATGGCGGCGTGGCCTTCAGCTATGGCGACGGCAGCAGCAGTTATGCTGGTGGCAGTGGCTCTAACCATAATAAAGCCATTGGATTATATGGTACGCAAATCAACAAAAAGGGACATTATTTGGACTTGGTGCTCAAATACTCCGATATGGATAATGATTTTAGCGTTCTGGATACAGAAGGGAAAAAAATCAGCGGCGATTACGATAACAAGGGACTTGCTTTCAGCGCCGAATATGGGCGGAAAAACGCTTTGCAGCGCGGCTGGTATATCGAGCCGAAGGCGCAGCTGACGCTGGGCTATCTGGATGGCGGCAGTTATTTTACCAGTAACAGGGTCAAGGTAGAGCAAAGCCATATCAAAAGCGTGCTGGGGCGGGTAGGCTTCCAGCTGGGCAGGGATATCGATGCCAAAACCAATATCTATATCAAAGCTGATCTGCTGCACGAATTCGGCGGCGGTTACGATGTGAAGATGACGGCGGCCAATGGCGACGGTCTGTACCAGTCAGCCGATTTTGACGATACATGGGTTGAATACGGTATCGGCGCTGCGATCAGGACTGGTCACAACAACCACCTCTATTTTGATGTGGAACGTACCGCCGGCAGCGACTTTAAAAAAGACTGGCAGTGGAATATCGGCGCCCGTTGGGAATTCTAACTAAATATTCGCAGTCAAAAAATACTCCGCTGCGGCGGAGTATTTTTTATGAAAGAAGAACCTGTTTTGTGATAAAATGCTGTTATAACAATAAGGATCGGGGTAAAGGTTATGATTTTGGTATCGGCGGCGATTATTCGTAATACAGCAGGAGAAATACTGATTTGCCAGCGCGGTGCAGGTGGCAGCTGCGCCTTTTTATGGGAGTTTCCGGGCGGTAAGCAGGAAGCGGGTGAAAAAGCTGCAGACTGCTTAGTACGTGAATGCCGGGAAGAGCTGGGGATAGAGATAGATATTGTGGCTCTGCTTGAGCAAACCAGTTACACCTATCCGGATAATAAAATAGGGCTTTCTTTTTTTGCCGCCAAAATAACCGGCGGTGTGCCGCAAAAAAGCGTACATCAGAAAATTTTATGGGTGCGGCCGGCAGAACTGCTGCAGTATCAGTTTTGTCCTGCCGATACAGAAATAGTCAGCAGGCTGGCACAAGGAGAATAAAGTAAAAGCACTGGATTTATTTTCAGTGCTTATTTATTTTCTTGGCTGCGGCGAATAAAATAGCAGGAAAAAGTGAATCAGAAGCGAATAATATTAAAGTTACGATAAAATAAAAAGATGCGGCACAGGCAGTGCCGAATAGACGGAGGAACCAATGACAGAGACCTTAGCAGGCCTTAATCCAGAACAGGCCGAAGCAGTACAGACAACCAACGGACCCATGCTGATTATGGCAGGTGCCGGCAGCGGCAAGACCAAGGTGCTTACTTGCCGGATCGCACATTTGCTGCAGCAGGGCGTACGTCCTTACCGTATTTTAGCAATTACGTTTACCAATAAAGCGGCCGCCGAAATGCGCGAGCGCGTCGATAAAATGGCGGGAGCTGCGGCTAAAGATGTCTGGCTGTTTACCTTCCATGCTTTCTGTGCCCGTTTTTTGCGGATGGAAATAACTAAATTAGGCGGTTATGGCAGTAATTTTGCTATCTATGACAGCAGCGACAGCCAGAACCTGATTAAACAGATTTTAAAAGAACTGAATCTGGATGAAAAGCGTTTTCAGCCGGCCGGTATTGCGTCGCGCATTTCCAATGCCAAAAACCAGCTGCAGAGCGTTAGTGATTTCAGTAAAGCTGCTTCGGATTTTTACAATCAGAAAGTTGCGGAGATCTATGAACGTTATCAGAATAAACTGCTGGTCAATAACGCGGTGGATTTTGACGATCTGCTAGTACTGTCGATACGGCTGCTGCAGGAAAGCGAAGAAGTGCGCGCCAAGTATCAGGAGCGTTTTGATTATCTGCTGGTAGACGAATATCAGGATACCAACCATGCCCAATATCTTTTAACCAAGCTTCTGGCTGCCAGACATCGTAATATCTGTGTCGTGGGCGATGCCGACCAGAGCATTTACGGCTGGCGCGGTGCTGATATCCAGAACATTCTGGATTTTGAAAAGGATTATCCCGAAGCCAAAATCATCAAGCTGGAACAGAACTACCGCAGTACGCAGGTTATTTTGGATGCCGCGAATGCTGTTATTGAAAATAATACAGGCCGCAAACCTAAAAATTTGTGGACGGATAATGATAATGGTGTGGCGATTACTTATTTTCAGGCTATCGACGAACGCGACGAGGCCCGTTTTGTGATCGAAAAACTGCAGGAGCTGCAGGGCCAGCAGAATATGAAGCTGGGCGAGATGGCAGTCTTGTACCGCACGAATACGCAGTCGCGTATTTTTGAGGAAATGCTTATCAAAAGCGGGATCACCTATAATATGGTCGGAGGACTTAAATTCTACGACCGTAAGGAGATCAAGGATATCATCGCTTATCTGCGAGTTATTTTTAACCCGGCAGATTCGCTGAGTCTGCTGCGGATCATCAATGTGCCGCGCCGCGGTATCGGCGATGCAACGCTGGCCAAGCTGCAGGCCCATGCCGCTGAAAATGGGATGTCGTTGTTTGACGTGGTATCGAATGCCGCGCAGGTCGAAGGACTGAGCATCCGTTTCGTCAGCAAGCTGGATGAACTGGCGGCTATCATTTTTGATTTGATGAATCAGGCTGATAACCTGCCGGTAGAGGAACTGATCGAACAGGTGCTGAATAAGACCGGCTATATGGAAGAACTGCGGAATGAGCATACAGCGCAGGCGCAGAGCCGCATTGACAACCTGATGGAATTGATGTCCGTCGGGCAGGAATTTGCCAAGACGGAAGAAGAGAATAATCTGGAAAATTTCCTGGGGCATGTGGCGCTGGTGTCGGATATTGACGATGCCGAGCTGGGTGAGGACGCTATTACGCTGATGACACTGCATTCTTCGAAGGGTCTGGAATTCCCGATCGTCTTTTTGGCCGGTATGGAGGAAGGTATTTTCCCGCATGCGCGGACGCTGATGAATGAGGAAGAAGTGGAAGAAGAACGCCGCTTGTGTTATGTTGGCATTACCCGTGCAGAGAAACAGCTCTTTTTGAGTAATGCAAAGATGCGGACTATTTATGGGCATACGGTGTCCTACCCGCCGTCACGGTTTTTACAGGAAGTGCCGCGTAATCTGGTTACGGTCTTCAAACGTCCGGCTTTAGAACGCAGGACGATCAATATGGTGGAAGCAAAACCGCAGAAACGCAGCCGTGATACGAACTGGTTCCTGGGGGGGCAGGAAAGCTTTATTCCCAAGCAGGCAATGAGTACTGCGGGAGCTGCTGCCGGCGGCAGTTTTAAGGCCGGCGATAAGGTGAGCCATGCTAAATGGGGCGTGGGGACAGTCGTCAGTGTGACATCGTCACAGGATGGGCAGGAAGTGAAAATCGCGTTTGCCGGTGCCGGTATCCGCAGCCTGCTGACCAAGTATGCAGTATTGAAGAAGCTGTAATTAAATAGTGTTTGGGTGGCAAAGTGCCGTACCATATATAGAATAGTAAAATTAAATTTGACACTCTGATTTTTGAAACAATGAGACTAAAGCCTGAAAAACAGAAGCCGCCGAAGGGCAGCATAATAAAGGAGGCAGTCATGGAACTGGAACGCGCACAGGCTAAAAACGAGGCCGAACATTTGCGGGCAGAGATCCGCCATCACGAATTTTTATATTATGTGCTGGATGCACCTGAGATCACCGACGCAGAATATGACCGGATGCTGGTGCGCCTGCGTGAGCTGGAAGCGGCCTGGCCTGACGATGTGCCTGCCGATTCGCCGACGCGCCGTGTAGGCGGGAAGGTGAATCCCGAATTTACTGAGGTCAGACATCTGACGCCGCTTTTGAGTCTGGGCAATGCTTTTTCGGATGCAGAGCTGGTAGCTTTTGATCAGCGTGTGCGCAGCGGTCTGCCGGAAGGCAGCGCTGTAGAATATGTTATGGAGCCGAAAATCGACGGACTGGCCTGCAGCCTGATTTATGAAAATGGACGTTTGGTAAGGGCGGCAACGCGCGGTGACGGTGTGACCGGCGAAAATGTAACAGCCAATGTACGCACGATCCGGTCGATCCCTTTGGTGCTGAATATGAAAAACGGCGCCGCGCCGCCGGAGCTTTTAGATGTGCGCGGTGAAATCTATATGCCAAGGCATGCTTTTATGCAGCTGAACGAACAGCGCCTGGAGGCCGGCGAGAGCGAATTTGCCAATCCGCGTAATGCGGCTGCCGGCAGTCTGCGTCAGCTGGACCCTAACGTAACGGCGCAGCGGTCGTTAAGCTTTTTTGCTTATGCCGTAGGCGAAGGAGCCAGGGACAAGCATGCCGATTCTTTGGCGATGCTGGCTGATTATGGCTTTAAGGTCAGCGAAAATTACCGTATCGTAAAAAGTATCGATGCGGCAATAGAATATATCAGAGACTTTGACTCCCGGCGTAAAAGTCTGGCTTATGATACTGACGGCGCAGTACTTAAAGTCAACGCTGTTTATCAGCAGGATATTTTAGGTGCGACAGGCAAGGACCCACGCTGGGCGATCGCTTTTAAATTTCCGCCTGAGCAGGCTGAAACCAGGCTGGAGGATATCGTGATCCAGGTTGGGCGCACAGGCGTGCTGACGCCGACGGCGGTACTGACGCCGGTAAGGCTGTCGGGCAGTACGGTAAGCAGGGCCACGCTGCACAATGAAGATTTTATTAAAGCGAAGGATATCAGGATCGGCGATACGGTGGTCATCAATAAAGCCGGTGAAATCATTCCGGAGGTTCTGTATGTCGTGCTGGGCAAACGGCCGGAAGATACGAAGCCTTATGCGATGCCGCAGGAATGTCCGGAGTGCGGCTGGGCTGTTGAACGTAAAGACGGTGAGGCAGCTTTGCGCTGCACTAATCCGCATTGCCCGGCTTTGGGACGCGAAGGGCTGATCCATTTTGCTTCTAAAGGAGCAATGGATATCGAAGGCTGTGGACCGGCGGTGATCAATCAGCTGCTGGAGGCGGAACTGATCCGCGACGTCAGCGACCTGTATCTGCTGACTAAAGAACAGCTGGTAGTGCTGGATAGAATGGGTGAAAAATCGGCGGAAAATTTAGTGAAAGCTATTGCCGCCAGCAAGGAGCAGAGCTTCGACCGGTTGCTTTTCGGACTGGGCATCCGTCACGTCGGGGCCAAGGTGGCTAGGCTGCTGGCAGTGCATTTTGGTACGGTCGAGAATTTGCTGGCTGCCGATGCAGAGCAGATCGCCGCTATCGACGATATTGGACCGAAGATAGCTGAAAGCGTCGTTACTTATTTGGCGTCGCCGTCGAACCGCGACTTGCTCACCCGTCTGAAAGAGCTGGGTCTGAATATGGAAATGCAGGTTCAGGCTGTCAGCGAAGAGCATCCCTTTTATGGCAAAACTATGGTCTTTACAGGTACGATGCCGACTTTGGGACGTGCTGAAGCGCAGACTATGGCGCAGGACGTGGGAGCTAAGGTCAGCGGCAGCGTCAGTAAAAAAACGGACTATGTTGTCGCTGGTGCCGAAGCAGGCAGTAAGCTGACGAAGGCGGAACAGCTGGGTGTGACTGTTATCGATGAAGCCGAATTTTTGCGCTTGCTAAGCGGTGCAGCTGAAGTATCGGGGACAGCGACAAAGGAACAGAAGCTTTTTTTAAAAAATATATAGAAAAACAAACGACTGCATAATAAAAATTATGCAGTCGTTTGGCGTTTATGAAGCTAAAATTTTTATTTGTCCAGATAAGCGGCTGTGATCTCGCCGGTGTAGTAGGTGTGCCAATCCTTATCGGCATACCATTTGTCGGCCAGGGCCTTATCAAAATTTTCCGGTGCCATTTCGCGTTTTTCCACGATGCGGCATTCCAGATGCAGCCCGGCGCCTTTGATGACGGGCACTTTAACGGTCTGCCCTTCAGCAGGGGTGATTTCTGCCGCGGCGAATTTATCCATGTCACGTCCTGATTTGCTGCCGCATAGTCCCAGTACTTTACTGAAAGCGGCTGTCAGCGGAAAACTGACGGTAAATTCGTTATGGGCTTCGATCAGCTCGTGCGTATAGCGTGAGTGACGTACCATTACGGTAAAAACAGGTTTGCCCCAAATATTGCCCAGCGCTCCCCAGCCAATCGTCATCGTATTGTGTCTGCCGCCTGCGGCAGTAGTAAGAAAAGCACCCTTCGCCAAAACCTTTAAAATAGTTTCCGCATGGTCGAAAGCGTTGATATTTTGCATAGCTGTCACACTCCTTCTACTATTATTATAATCGCTTTTGTGTGACAATGCTGTAAATTTGGCGAAAACAGGCATTGAAGCCAGGTGAAAATATTCAAATAGAGATCGATTGACAGTGCAAAAGAAATAAATTAAACAAGGCGGGTTTATTTTTTTGCCGCGGCAGTTGCTGAAGCAAAGCGGTATATGATGGATATTATAGAAGTATAGGACAATTTGTGATATAATATATCCGATTTATTGCATATAATGAAGAACATTTATCATAGGAAGGTGAAAAAATGAAGGTCACGACCAAAGATGTAGAATACATCGCACAGCTTTCCCGTTTGACTATTCCTGAGGGTGAAATGGAAAAATTCACGGAACAGTTCAATCAGATCCTCAATTATGCCGATATTTTGCAGAAGCTTGATACCGCAGGCATCGAGCCGACTCCGTACGTGCTGCCGATCAGCAACGCGTTTCGTGAGGACGTAGCTCTGCCCGGCGTTACTCAGGAAGAAGCGCTGAAAAATGCTCCGGCAGTCCATAACGGCGGCTTTAAAGTGCCCCGCGTTATCGAATAAGAGAGGGAGGAAATACTGTGGATCTTTACAAGAGCACTGCTCATGAATTGCATGATAAACTCGTTAATAAAGAAATCAGCTCCGTGGAACTGACTAAAGCTCTGTATGAGCGCATCGACGCTGTCGAGGATCAGGTCAAAGCCTATGTGACGCTGGATAAAGAAAATGCTTTGGCACAGGCGGCCAAGGTTGACGCCATGATCGCCGCCGGTGAAAAAATCACTCCGCTGGCCGGCATCCCCGGCGCTATCAAAGATAATATCTGCACTAAAGGTCTTTTGACGACCTGTTCGTCCAAAATGCTGGCTAACGTTGTGCCGATTTATGATGCGCATGTTATAAAAAAACTTCGCGCCGAAGAAACTATTTTCCTCGGCAAAACAAATATGGACGAATTTGCGATGGGTTCTACTACTGAATCGTCTTATTTCCAGGCTACTCATAATCCCTGGAACCTGGACCGCGTACCCGGAGGCTCCTCCGGCGGCAGTGCCGCTGCTATCGCGGCCGGCGAAGCTATCTGGACTCTGGGTTCAGATACCGGTGGTTCTATTCGTCAGCCTGCTTCTTTTAACGGCTGTGTCGGTATCAAACCGACCTATGGCCGTGTTTCCCGTTACGGCTGCGTGGCTTTTGCGTCTTCGCTCGACCAGATCGGGCCGATCACCCGCGATGTTACCGATGCCGCTACAGTGCTCAATACTATCTGCGGCAAGGACGAGCATGATTCTACTTCGCTGCCGGTGGAAGTGCCTGACTTTACCAAAGCTCTGCGTCAGGACGTTAAAGGCCTGCGTATCGGTCTGCCGAAAGAATATTACGGCGAAGGCCTGGACCCCAAAGTCCATGCCGAACTGAAAAAAGCAATCGCTCAATACGAAGCCATGGGCGCTGAGATCGTTGAGATTTCCCTGCCTCATACCGAATATGCGGTCATTACCTATTACATCATTGCTCCGGCGGAGGCTTCCGCCAATCTGGCCCGTTATGACGGCGTACGGTACGGTTTCCGTGCGGCTAATGCCACCAGCGCGCCCGAAATGACTACGCTCAGCCGTACAGAAGGCTTCGGCGCGGAAGTAAAACGCCGTATCATGCTGGGAACTTATGTTTTGAGCAGCGGCTATTACGATGCTTACTATAAAAAAGCCATGCAGGTGCGCACGCTTATCCGCCGCGACTTTGACAGCGCTTTTGAAAAATGTGACGTTATCCTGGCGCCGACCTCACCGGTCGTTGCTTATCCTATCGACGGCAAAATGGACCCTTTGTCCATCTATATGCTCGACGTTTACACCATTCCGGTCAATATGGCGGGCCTGCCGGGTATTTCCGTACCCTGCGGCTTCGCGGACGGTATGCCTGTGGGCATGCAGCTGATCGGCAAACCGCTGGACGAAGAGACCGTGCTGCGTGCAGCCTATACCTTTGAACAAGCCAACGAATACCACAAGGTACTGGCACCGTTAGGAGGTAACAAATAATGAAAAAATATACTACTGTTATCGGTCTGGAAGTCCATGCCGAGCTCAAAACAAATTCTAAAGCGTTCTGCTCCTGTTCGACTGAGTTCGGCGGCGAGCCTAACACCCATGTCTGCCCGGTCTGCCTGGGTATGCCCGGCGCTTTGCCTGTGCTCAACAAACAGGTGGTGGAATTTGCGATCCGTGCGGGACTGGCTCTGAACTGCGATATCCAGAAATTCAATAAATTCGACCGTAAAAACTATTTTTATCCCGATCTGTCAAAAAACTATCAGATCTCTCAATTCGATCAGCCTATTTGCCTGGGCGGCCATATCGACATTGAAGTGGAAGGCGGGAAAAAACGTATCGGCGTGACCCGTATCCATATGGAAGAAGATGCCGGGAAGCTGAACCACAGCGGCGCTACGATCAGTACCTCCGACTCGTCGGCAGTAGACTACAACCGTGCCGGCGTACCTCTGATCGAGATTGTCTCCGAGCCTGATATGCGCAGCTCCGAAGAAGCCCGCGCCTACTTGGAACAATTAAAAGCTATTTTGGAATATACTGATGTCTGCGACTGCAAAATGCAGGAAGGCAGTCTGCGCTGTGATGCCAATATCTCTGTCATGCCGGAAGGCGCTGCCGAGTTCGGTACCCGCGCCGAGATCAAAAACCTTAACTCCTTCCGCGCTCTGGTGCGCGCGATCGAGTACGAAGTCGAGCGGCAGATCGACCTTGTTGAAAGCGGCGGCCATGTTGTGCAGGAGACCCGTACCTGGGATGACGCGCAGGGCATGACCTTGTCCATGCGCAGCAAAGAAGAAGCGCATGACTACCGTTATTTCCCGGAACCTGATCTGGTGCCGGTAGAATTAGACGACGCCTGGATCGAACGCGTTAAAAATGAACTGCCAGAGCTTCCTGCTCAGCGTCAGCAGCGGTTGATGACAGAAAATGGCCTGCCTGCTTATGATGCAGGATTGATCGTTGCCACCAAAGCTATGGCCGACTACTTTGATGCTGCCTGCAAAAATGCAGGTGATGACAAAGCTGTAGCCAACTGGCTTTTGGGCGACGTTTCCGCCTATCTCAACAACGAAGGCATCGAAATCGACGCTTTCCCGATCAAACCGGAAAACCTGGGCGAAATGGTTGCCCTGATCAAAGGCGGCGTGTTGTCCAGCAAGCTTGCTAAAAAAGTATTTGCCGAAATGCTCAAAGCCGACAAATCTCCGAAAGTCCTCGTTAAAGAGCTGGGCTTGGAGCAGGTCAGCGATGAGGGCGCTATTGCCGCTATCGTTGATGAAGTACTGGCCGAAAATCCGCAGTCTATTGCCGACTTTAAAGCCGGTAAAGACCGTGCAATCGGCTTCCTGGTCGGTCAGGTCATGAAAAAATCCCGCGGCAAAGCCAACCCGGGTATGGTCAATAAATTATTAGTAGAAAAAATGCAGTAAACGACTGCTGATTTTAAATCCTGTAAATGGGGGTGTCGCAATGAATAAACCGTTTGTTTTTGTTGGTTCAGGCTTGGGCTATTTGTGGTTGCTCATTTGGACGACTGTCGTTTCTATTATTACTGTGGGCTTGTTTTTCCCATGGGCTTATTCAGCGCAGCAGCGCTGGATCTGTGCTAATACCTACGTTGAAGGCAGGCGGCTGCGTTTCGACGGCACCGGGCTGGGGTTCTTTTTTCAATGGCTGGTCATTATGCTTCTGACTGCTGTTACTTTTGGCATTTATGCTCCCTGGGGCTATTGCCAGTTTAAACGCTGGGAGACCCGTAATACAGTTTTTGATGATTGAAAGCAACTGCCTGCTGTAATAAAACAATAAACAAAAGCTCCGTCTTTTTGACGGAGCTTTTTTGTCGTTCTGATTTATTTATATTTACTAGAAAAATATTTAAAAATACAAATAAATATGCTTGTAGATATATAGAAAGTATGATATTCTTTTAATAAGTAAAAGAATATCAAATAATATAAAATGGCAAAACTGTCGAAAGGCAGTGACGCAAAGCTATAGGGTCTACTTCGTATAACGAAATGACAGCCAGTTGCTCACAAGCAGAGATATTCTCGACTTGGACAATTTTGATGCCTGCCCGTTATACGGTCGGGTATTTTTTATTTGTCAGACAGATTTCAGGGAGAGACTAAAGAAAGAGGAAGGTGCGGGTTCATGTTGAGGAATGGTGCAAGGGAAAAAGCTTTAAGCAGAAAAGTAATGCTTTCATTGCTTATGGCAGGTACAATGTCCGTTTGTATATCTGGGGGGGACGTATTGGCTGAGAATACTGTAAAGCTGACTAGTGATACTGTTTATAATGTTATTGGTGAAATACCAACGTCGATAAAGATGAACGGGCATAATATTATAAGCAATGTTATGTTAAATGCTGATAATGCCGGGCTGAGTATTATTGGTACAGACATGGAAAATTTAACTATAAATGGCGAAGGACTTCAATTTGCTGTCGCTGCACAAAGTAGTAGCAATGCCAAGGTATTGATTTCAAATGTGAAAAAAGTTGATATTACAGGCAATGTAACAAATGACAGTTTACTTCATAGTAATATTAATGGTGCCATTATATTTGATAAAGTGGGGCTTTTTAATATTACAACAGAAAAAAGTATTGGTTTACATGCTCAAGGAGGACTTATTTATATTGATGCTGATGCAGTTTCAATAAAGTCAAAAGATGAAAATGCTATTTGGGCACAGTTAAGTAATTGTAGTGGAGATTATCCCAGTGATGTCAAAATTAAATCTTCTGGTGATATAACATTGCAGTCGACATCTTCTACGGCAGTAGGTGCTGCTAATATGGATAGTAATGTTACTGATAACAAAGTGACAGTGGATTTGCAGGGGAAAAATATTTATTTGATTTCTGAAAAATCTACAGGATTACTGTCTAACGATTTTCAAACAGGAAAAACAAGCATTATTCTCAACGCTGACGATGTAGTTAATATTAAAGCTGGAAAAAATGGAATTTATGCTGCTAATGGCAGAGATAAAGGCGATGCTTTTGTCAGCGTTGATGCAGGCAAAGAAATTAATATTACAGGGGTCCAAAATGCTATCTATGCTGGTTCTAACGCTTTGGTGAAAATCAATGACAGGGGTATGGCGAAAGTCAGCCTTACTGGTAATGTCGTTGCTGAAAATGGCGGGCAGATAATTGTCAAAAATGCTGATCAGATTGGTGCTTTAAAAGTTGACGGCGGTATATATAATGGCAACAATATTAGTATAAAGTATTCTGCGCCTACTCTTGACGACCGTACGGCCGTTTATGTTGCCAATAACGGTTCGGCAGTATTCGATGGTGATAAAACGGAAATAATTATCAATTCACAGTCTGAAAATGATCCACGTGGTGTTTGGGTTACCAGTGGTGGTAAAGTAGAATTCAACGCTAAAGAAACTGTAATAGATGTTACTGGTGTAGGCGGTTCTTCAAAATGGGGATTTGGGTTATTGCTTAATGGTACTGTAGGAGGATCAGCTGTTTTCAATGGGCAAAATGTCGCGATTAAAAACTATCAGGATCACTATACATCTCAAACGGTAACGGCTAAAGCTGGTTCGGAGATTACTTTTAATAATACTGGCAATGTGCTTATTAGTGCTAAAAGTCCTTTCGGCGTAACTGCTGTTGAGAATCAGGGTAATATTACTTTTAATAATAGCGGTAATGTTGATATTGTTGGCACAATAGTTCCTAGTAATAAGTCTGCTCAGACTAATGTAGTGGGTATTCAGTCGGGGAGCAGCGGGGCAGAGACAGTAGTTACTGATAAAGTAAAGGATTTTAATATTACTTTGTCGGGAGCTGGTGTGGATAATGATGGTACAAGTTATTCTACCGGAACTTATGGCATCATTCTTGATAAAGATGTTAAGGCTCTGATCAATTCTGCAACCCTTAATATAAAAATGAATGTTGCTGATAATGTTGAAGATATATCGCCTGGAGATCATACGACTGAGGAAGCCTATGGTATAGATCCGGATGGTGGGTATATTACAGTAGGTACAGGTACTGTTACTAACATTACTATACAGGAAGGGTTAGGCACTGCGTATGCAGTAAATGCGGCTTCAGCTACTTCTGTTGTAGAGTTATTAGGTGATACGACTATCGTTGCTGCTGGTAAAACTGCTTCTTACGCACTGAATGCCGAAGCTGATGGACAAATCACCGTTGGCAGTACCGGTAAAACCGTTCACTTGACGGGGGACATTGTTGCTAAAAATGATGGTGTGATTAATATTGCTGGTAAAACTAATACAATTAACGGTATAGTCAAAGCGGTTGACGGTGGCACTGTTAATCTGAGTGGCGCTAGTGACGCTGTTTATAATAATATCAACATCAACAGCTTCGTTACCCAAGGGACTGGCAGTAATGGTAGCGTCAAATTGAATGGTGGTACGATGGATTTCGGTACGCTAAATAATCAAAATTTAGCCAGTAATTCTTTTGTGGTGAATGGTGGCTCCTTAAAAGCGGCATCCAAAGACATTTTTACCAGTGCCTTAACAGCGGCAGGTACTGCTATTGATAGTGGTGATGTATTGTCTGTAGTGAATAATGCCGTTAAATTTGAAAGTGGTAAACTGATCCTGAGCGATGAGAAATATAATTTGGCTTGGTTAAAGACAGCTAAAGCGGCACTCAATAACGCTGATAGCGGCACAATGGGACTAGTTGTTACCGGGACTTTAGTCACTACTGACGGAAAAATTCAAACAGAAGCAAGTGCCAGTGATTTGGCTGATACCGGTGCGGTACATGCAGGTGTGACAGGTAAAGTAGATACTAATGATGTAACAATCGGCAGTAGCGGTCTTGAAAATCTGGGCGTCAAAGATTTGGCTCTTGGCGGTTCAGCTGCAGATGCAAGCAAAGTAACTGTAGGTGATGGTAAAGAATTGACTTTGGTTGGCAGCGGCAGCGAAAATGATGCCTTGGTAAAAACATCTGGTGGTACGGCGAAAACTAATGTTGCCGTTGCAGTTGGCGACGGCACTAATGCAGGTACTTTAAATCTTGGAGTCGCGGGAACGGCCAGCGGCGGCAATCTTAATGCGGCAGTTGCCATTGCCAATGATGACAGTAAAGTAAATGTCGATGCCGGAACTTTTAAGGTTAATGAAATCAGCGCTGATAAAGGCACGATCAATGTAAACGAAGGTGCTGCACTCAAAACCGATAGTTTGACTGTTGGCTCATCAGGAAGTACGGTTAAGCTAAGCGGTACAGGCGCTTTAGAAGCCCAGAGTATGACTGTTAGTACAGGAACGATAGAAGTTACAGGTACGGCTAAAGCAGGGAATCTTACGGTAAATGACAGCAATGCAATAATTAGTGTCGGTACTGGTAACAGCGCGGGCAGTTTAGTTGCCGGTAATGCTGATCTCAACGGCGCGGCTGTAGTTTTAGACCCTGTATGGCAGGGTAATGATACGATTGGGAATGCTTCTAAGGCGGCATTAGCTTTTACAAATAATAATGTCAATGGATTGATGACAGTAGGGCGCAATTCGGTTTTGAGCCTGGGAACGGACGATACAGGTAAAGCCGAGCAGGCTTTTGCAGAATCTGAATTGACCTGGGGGAAAACTGGTGTGAGTGCGGCGTTATACATTGACCAGGCCCAGAAACTGCAAGTTCAGGGCGGCATATTGCTTGACGGCACTAAGACCGCCGCATCAGCGGAAGCTAATAAAGCAAGTTTTGCCGACGGCTCGCTGCTGATCGTTAACGGTTCTGGTATAGGAACAAGTGGAACTGCAGCGTTGACAGGTGGATCAGGTTCCACGCTTACAGTCAATCAGGGAGCCAAGCTGTACCTGACCAGTACTAATGCCGGAACTTATACGATCGCCAAAGGTTTTGCCAATACTACGATTGATGGCTGGTCCTGGTCAGCAGATGCTGCAGCTGTTGATGTCAGTGTAAATAAGCTTTCTGAAATCGAGGAAATCGAGAAAAATACTGCTGACGGTGATTTTACAGTAACTGTCAGACAGACGGACGTCCAAAAGAAATATGATGGCATCGCATTGCCGAACATTTTGCAGGCTATGGATCAAAGCAGGACAGAATATGCCGGGATCAAATATCTAACTGATTTGGCTAATGACAATAAGCTTGATAAAGAGGGTTTTATCGCTGCAGTCAACTCCTTCGCCCAGGGAGCGGAAAACAGCGGCGCTACCCGCACGGGTGCTTTAGCAGCCCTGGATCTGGGGACGGCGGTGCAGGAACATCTGTCCTTAGCCAAGGCGGCTGCAGAACAGAGCGGCGGTTTCGGCAAAGCTGCTGTTGATACTGCTGACAACGGCGGCATCTGGGCACAATATATCCACAACAAGGATAAAGTCGATAACATGGGCGGCGTCAGCTATGACGGACAATACAACGGTGTTATCATAGGCGGCGACTTTGCAGACCGTGGCAAATACAGCAGCGGCATAGCTTTCAGTTACGGCAGCGGTGACAGCACCGGCAGCGCCTCTAAAAATGAATTTGACTTCTGGGGCCTCAGTTACTATGGCGGTATCCAAAACGGCGATACCAATCTGATTTTCGATGTCGGTTACAGCAAAACCAGTAGCGACGTCAAAGGCGTAATCAAGGCCGAACCTGACACGCAGGTCATCAGTATGGGCATCAAAGGTGAAAAAGTTATCAGCAATGGACATGGAACGAGCTATGTACCGTATGCGGGCCTGCGTTATATGAATATTGATACAGACAGCTATAACGGCAGTATCGACGGGAAGACGGCCGCTCATTACAGTACCGATAAAGCTGATTTGTGGTTGTTGCCGGTAGGCATCAGCATCAGCCATGAAAGCGTTACTGCCGGAGGCTGGAAAGTGCGTCCGACAGCCGATATCGCTTATGTTTGGACTTTAGGTGATAAAAATACTGCGATGGATATTACCGTTCCGGGTGTAAATGCGACCGATAGACTTGGCTATGATATCATGGACAGCGGTTTCTTTGTCGGCAAACTGGGCCTGGAGGCTGAAAAAGGTGATTGGACTTATGGCTTAGGCTATGCCTGCCAGAAAGGCAGTCATGCTCAAAACAGCAAATTTATGCTCAATGTAACTTACAGCTTCTAAAAAACAACTTTTTCAAAATCTCTTTTTCCTGTTCACCCTTTTGTGTACCTGTGTGGAAAGCCTGCCTTTTATCGGCAGGCTTTCTGCTTTTGATGCGGACGTTTATTTGTAGATGTCGGGTCATATTTTATATTCGCATGATTTATGGTAAAATAAAGATACAATCCAATGGCTTGAGCGTACGGTTTCTTGCATGCTGAGAACCGTTTTTTTATTTGGAGCTTGCCTGTTATGTTTTGAAAGAAGGAAAAGTAAATTGGGATCAGTCCATAATCAACATTTTAAGCCGCGGCTGGCGATGTTTGCCGTGGGGATATTTTTAATGACTTTTGGTATCGCTCTGTCCTGTAAGGCCGACTTGGGCACATCGCCGATTTCCAGTGTACCGTGGGTTATGAGTATGTTTTTACCTTTTAGTTTGGGTGATATTACGATCATGATGAACATTGTTATGATCCTGGCGCAGCCGCTTATTCTGAGGGCGCTTTATGTAAGGGAGCTGGTGGGCCAGCTGCTGACGACGCTGGCTTTTGGCTGCAGCATTGATTTTTCGATGGGTCTGTTGGACTGGTTTATACCGGGCAGTGCACTGGAACAATGGCTTGCTTGCCTTTTAAGTATTGTTGTCTTGGCTTTGGGTGTTTTTCTGGAGGTGCGCGCTAAAATCTTTTTAGTTGCGGGCGAAGGTGTGGTCAGTGTACTGGCGTTTGTTACTCAAAAAAAGTTCAGCCTGATCAAAAATTGTTTCGATATATCGCTGGTCACTTTAGCGATTATTATTTCCTGGGTGGAATTCGGTACATTACAAGGAGTTGGAGCCGGTACAGTAGTGGCCGCAGTTTTAGTAGGGCGGTTTGTACATTTGTATGAAAGCAGGCTGAGCTTTTTCGATCGCTGGAAAGTAGAAGCTTAAGTGGCTGCAGCTTGATTTTCCTGTAAAATATTTTAAATTTTTTGGTTTCAAAATATTTGTCTTATCTGTAAAAAATATTTTAAGTGCTTGCCAAAAAAGCAGGAACGTAGTACAATGTGGTTAGCGAAAGCTAACCTGAGCAAATTTAAATTTATGGTGCAATAAAGCGTCTGCGGCAGAAGCCGTAATGGCGCAGCGTGAACGAAAGCAGGTGTAAAAATGGCTGATTATATTATTGGCGGTATTTTAGTGGCTCTGGCAATTTTGGCACTGCGCAGCGTCTTCAAAAAAACATCTTCCGGCGGTTGTGCCGGCTGTAGCGGCTGTAATGGCTGCGGACCCAGCTGTCACGGACAGGATCAGGAAACTGCCTCCAAATAAGCGGTGGAATGGCAGACGCCTGCGGCGTCGAAGCCTTGCAGATTATTGACAAATCATTTTAAAAAGCATATAATTTGACCATAAGGTCATTGGATTTTGTATCAGCCGCAGGCGCACGCAGACGTACGTGTCCTGCGTTTTTTTGTGAAGGTGGGTTTAGTTTTATGTACCATATCGACCGGGGCGCGTGGGCCGAGATCAATCTTGATGCCGTGGCGCATAATGTGCAGATCGCCAAAAGCAATCTTGATCCCCATACTAAGCTGTGTGCCGTTGTCAAGGCTGATGCTTACGGACATGGCGCGGTAGCGGTAGCCCGCGAAGCCGAAAAGAACGGCGCTGATTTTCTGGCCGTAGCGCTGCTGCAGGAAGGTCTTGAGCTGCGTGAAGCAGGTATCAGGCTGCCTATTTTAGTGCTGGGTTCGCTGCAGCCGGGAGCTGCCAATGTTGTAGTGCAGTTTGATATCAGTCACGCCGTTTTTGACGAAGAACGTTTATATGCCCTTAACGAAGCGGCTGTTAAATTGAATAAAAAAGCCAGGATCCATATCGCTATTGATACTGGTATGCATCGGATCGGCGTACATGTTCGCGATGCGGGTGAATTTGCGGCTAAGGCCGCGGCGCTGCCTGGCATTGAGATCGAAGGAGTGTTCTCGCATTTTGCAACGGCAGATGCTGATGACAAAGCCTATGCCGCGCATCAGTTTGAACGCTTCCAGGAAGCGCTGAAGCTGATCAGGGAGAAGGGTATCAGGGTACCGCTGGCACATATCGCCAACAGTGCCGCTTTGACAGAACTGCGTGAATATCAGATGGATATGGTGCGTCAGGGTATTACTTTGTATGGTTTGCATCCTGCGCATATGAGCGATTGTTATAAAGATTTTGAGCCTGTCATGACGGTCAAATCGACGGTAAGCTTTGTCAAAAGCCTGCCTGCCGGTGCGACTATCGGTTATGGGCGTACTTATACATTGAGCCGTCCCAGTGTTATTGCCACGGTGCCGGTCGGTTATGCCGACGGCGTCAACAGACGTCTTTCCAACGTGGGCTATATGCTGGTTGGCGGCGGCAGGGCTCCTATCGTGGGCCGCGTGTGTATGGATCAGGTGATGCTTGACGTTACCGACCTGCCTCCGGTCAAAGTGGGCGACGAAGTCACCGTTTTCGGCGGCAAAGATTTGCCGATGGAACTGGTTGCACAGTGGGCAGGTACTATCTGCTACGAGCTGGTCTGCAGCGTTAGTCCGCGGATGCCGCGCCGTTATGTGCGCAACGAAAAGTGAGTCTGCTTTAAAAACGCTTTCCCTTATTTATGGCTGCTTTTGGCTTCGGCCGGGCAGCCGCTTTTTTATTTGCAAAGGCTGTAAAAGCAGGAGGGCGTTATTTTTATTTAGGCTGCTGCGGCGGCAATATGCTACAATAATAATATAAGAATCAGTAAGGAGTGTGACTTGACTATGAACGAACAGGAATGGCAGGCGTGTGTGAACCATGTGGCCGGCGGTGAATATCCGGTCCCCCGCGGTATGATCAGCAACTATAACGACTGGCGCTGCCGCTCGACGGTGGGGCGCGCTTTATATTGGATGGATGAGGTAGAAGCCGCGATGCATGTCCTGGCAACGATACTTGATGTGGAGCCTGATATGGAGGATGCACCGGAAATGGGCCTCAGCGAAGCTGAACATAAAGTGCTGTGCCTGCGGGATATAGCTGAAATCGTTTGGAAGTTGGCCCGTAATGAGGATGCTGCTTTGAATTATCTGGATCAGGCCTATGCATTGAGCCGGGCCTATAAACATCCCTTCCGCAGCGCTTCCCGCGGCGATATGTTTTATCGCCGGCTGGCGATCCTGCGTGAGGTAGGCAAAGAAGAGCAGGCTGTACAGGAAGCGGAAAAGATGCTGGAGCTGGAAGCTGGAAACGACGGTATCAATCCTTACCGTTATTTTGCCTATAAATTTTTAGCTGAGCATGAACATAATAATGGTGATGACGAAAAAGCGGCACAGCTGTTTGCGGAGGCTTTCAGGTATTATCCGGTCAGTGAAGCCGGTGAGCGTGATCTGGCCAAAGCGGCAGCGGCTGAAACAGCTGCCGGCCGTTATAAGGCTTATGTATTTTGCAGTACGATTCAATACAAGCCCTGGGAAGAATTACCGCCTGCCATCATCAGGCGCGATCTGTGACGGAGGTTGCAGTATGAAAAAAGTAGTGTTATTAAGCGGCGGTATCGACAGCACCACCTGTCTGGCGCAGGCTGTGCAGGTCTGCGGTGCGGAAAATGTCACGGCGCTGTGTGTTTTTTACGGGCAGAAGCACAGCAGGGAAATGGCAGCAGCCCGTAAGGTTGCGGCTTATTATGGTGTACGTTTACTGGAGCAGGATATTGCCGGCATCATGTCCTATAGTAATTGCTCACTGCTGGCTGCCAGCAGTGAAGCCATCGAACATAAAAGCTACGCGCAGCAGCTGGCTGAGCATGGCGAAGGTACGGTAGCGACTTATGTACCGTTTCGCAATGGCCTTTTGATCAGCGCTGCTGCCGCTATTGCCATTTCATTGGGAGCTGATGCGATCTGTTATGGCGCTCATGCTGACGATGCGGCTGGACGGGCTTATCCGGATTGTACGCCGGAGTTTTATGCGGCTATGGATACTGCCATTTATGAAGGCAGCGGTAAATTGTGTCATCTGGAAGCACCGCTGCTGAATAAAAATAAAGCGCAAATAGTGGAGCTGGGACTGAATTTGGGTGCTCCTTATCAATATACCTGGTCGTGCTATGAAGGAGGCGACAGGCCGTGCGGCGAATGCGGCACCTGCATCGACAGGGCCAATGCCTTTAAGGCCAACGGCGTGGACGACCCTGCTTTATAAGTAAAAACACACCCTTTTTAAAGGGTGTGTTTTTATTTTACAGTACTTTTTCATAACAGTAAAACTGGTGCTCCATTTTACGGAACTGGATTTCACCGCAGAAATGATAGCCGTGCTTTAGAAACAGCTGCTGAGCTTTTTCGTTCAGGGCGTAGGTATCTGTTTTTAAATAACGCAGTCCCAGACTGAGAGCGAGCGTTTCAGCCTGCTGCAGCAATTCAGAGCCGGTACCGCGGCCGCGCAGGGCCGGGTCAACTGCCATTCGATGCAGGACCAGGGCTTTTTCCGCCAAAGTCCAGCCGGCATCAGCATAAACAGCTGGTTCGGTCTGATTGATGCAGATCAGGCCGCAGATCTGTCCTTCAGCTTCTGATACAAAAAGATCGCCTTGGGTGATGTCTGAGGCAAAATCCTGTTCAGTTGGATAAACCTCGTCCCACTGGTAGTTGCCGTAAGCGTGCATTTCCATGACCGTATCCTGCACGATAGCCATGATCCGTGTTAAATCCTGCATAGTTGCCAAACGCAGCATCATTGCACCTCGATTCTTTGTTTTTGACCCTTTGTTTTTTGCCAGTGTGTTTCCAGATTGGCACACATTTTTTTGAACAGCCTGTTCAGTTCTTTGCGTTCTGACGCTGTAAAATTTTGCAGACACAACTGCAGGCTGGTGTTTTCTTCAGTGATGATTTGATCGTAGAGCAGGAGAGCTTTTTCTGTTGGGAAAAGCTGCCAGTGCCGCTGGTCTTCGCTGCTGCGCTGCCTGTTTATATAACCGGCAGCGGTCAATTTTTGGACAGCTTTGGCAGTCGTAGATTTATCGACTTTTAATAAGAGCGATAAATCGTTTTGATTGATACCCGTATTTTCGCAGATCCGGGTCAGAAAAATAAACTGTCCCCGCTGCAGCGCCAGTTCCTTAAAATGCAGATCGTGAAGATAGTGGATCGTGCGCGCCAGCGTGCCGATATCACGCAGCAGGTCATTATGCAGTTTTGTCATAATATTCACCGCCATATTAGTTGAACTTTCAACTAATATTATGACGTAAAAGGTTGAAAAATGCAAGCTAAATATATTATAAAAAATAATTTAATTGTTGGATTAAAACTTTCTCCACAATAAAAAGCAAAAGCTGTTAAAATATTGTTATTAATATTGGAAAATTTTGTTAATTGTGAGGTGTCTGTTTTGTTTTTAAAGAAACATTTTACGATAATAGGGTTGGCCTGTGTTTTGTCTGTGCCGACTGTCGATGCTGGGGCCGAAGGCTTTGCGATCAACGAGTGGTCAGCTGAAGGCGTGGCTATGGGCGGAGCGCGAATGTTTGCTGAGAATGACGCCGCCAATATTGCCTACAATCCGGCGTCGATCACCAAAGTGCGGGGCGAAGCTTTTAAACAGAGTGCGGTTTATATCAGCCCGCATGGCAAATATAAGGCTTATGACGATCAGGGAGTGTCTATTGACGAAGGTAAAAACGTCGTACATGCCGGTTGGGCTCCCGGCAATTACTATGTCAAACAGCTCAACGACAAAGACTGGATTGGTGTAGGGTTGTTCAGCCGTTTCGGCATGATCTCAGAATTTGAACGGGATTCTGCAGTTGCATCTAATGCTTTTTTCTCTCGCTTGAACGGCGCCAGCCTGACACCGACCTATGCCCGCAAGTTTGATAACAAGTGGAGTGCGGCTGTGGGAGCGGAAGTCAATTATGTGGGTCTGGAACTGCAGAAAAATTCTCAAATTCCATTTATGGGGGATGCAGCTACGCAAACAAAGGGCGAAAGCTGGGCTTTAGGCTGGAATGCGGCTGCCAATTATGCTTTTGATTCTAAAAATGAGATCGGCCTGGTTTACCGCAGCAAGGTGACTCACAGCATGGAAGCAGATTTTAAAGCTTATATGGTAAATGGTATGAGTATAAAAAGAGATGCCTATGGCAAAGTAACTTTGCCCGACAGCTGGGCTATTGGTTACAATCATAAATTTGATGATCGGACCCGGGTAGAATTGAACGGTACCTATACCAAATGGAGTACTTATGATGCTTTGAATATCGACATTGAAGGTTTAGGAACTATTGCTTCTCCAAAAAACTGGAGCAACGGCTGGCGTTATGCTTTGGGCGTAGAACATAAACTGAGTGACAAATATACCATCATGGGCGGTTATGCTTATGATGAATCGGTAATACCTTTTGACGGCGCCGATTTTATCGTGCCGACCGGTGCCCGCCGCACCTACAGCCTGGGCTTCCAGTACCACGATAAAAAACAGACGCTTGCCATGACCTTGGGCTTTATCGATATCGATGGGTTGAGCATCAAAGGACATGTAGCAGCTGGTGATACTTATGATACCGCCCGCAGCCATGATAACTATGCTAAAGTTGTCGGTATCAGCTATCAGCGTAATTTCTGATATAAACAGCTAAGCAAAAAACTCTGCGTTGACAGAGCTTTTTGTAACAGCAGTTCAGAAAATAAAAGAAGTTGCATTGTAAATTTGATTTAATGTAAAATTTCAGCATTGTATAATCAAGCTGAAAGGGTGAGAGAAATGACAAAACGTTTGCTGATTTTAATTATGGCATTGCTTTTGGTCTGCGCTTCTTGTTTAGCTGATGAGCAGGTTGTGGTGGATTCTTTTAAAGTGCATGTGCAGGATATTATGCAGCCTGTTCTCGCTACCTATAAAAAAGATGCTGTCCACATACGTTATTTTGATCCCTCTAAAAATGGACTGCAGGGTTCAGGACATTGGTTCAAGGTGCGGAATCTGGAACCTGTTTATTCTTTGGATGTTAAAAAAATGATTCTGTCATGTACCCTTATATAGGCATACTTGATGTTGAGCGATACACTGAAATATTTACAGGCAGTTATCCTACCAAAGAAGAAGCCTCCAAAGCAGAGAAATCATATCTTTCTAATGCTATGCAGCACTGGCGCTTTTACTATGGCTATCAGAAGGGTAAATGGGAGAAAACAAAAGTTGAATTTTACAGAGATACTGAAAAAAGATTTATGAGTGATAAAATAACGATAACAGAATATGATGTTTTTGCAAATCGTTAGAATAAAGGTGTGTATTTGCTCTTTATAGCTAATGGAGCTGGTACGGATAGTTGATGATAATAGCAGGAATGAAAAGACGCTCTTACGGGTGTCTTTTTTTATTAGCAGATAAATTTGGATCATATGTCGTTTTTGACTATCCAACTTCATTTGGTATATAATGGATGCGGTTATTTATCTGCCGTTTGACGGATTATCAAAGAAGCGAGGCGAACCTCATGGCAGTGATTTTTTATTTGAGTGGCACAGGTAACAGCATGTATGCCGCTAAAAGTATCGCGCAGAAACTGGAGCAGTGCCGGATGGAAGGCATTACCGGTTATTTAAAAGTGCCTTATGAGGTGCAGGACGAAGTTGTCGGTATCGTCTGCCCTGTTTATTGTATGGCGCTGCCGCCTGTAGTGGAGGCTTTTCTGCAGCAGGTGAAAATGGTGCCTCAGTATATCTTTTTAGTAGTGACTATGGGCGCGATGTCTGGACAGGCGCTGGGTCAGGGGAAAGAGCTTTTAAAGCAGCGTGAGCTGCGGTTATCATATGGCGCTCAGGTGGCGCTGCCTGATAACAGTATCGTCTTTCCTTCGCCGCAGGCACGTCAGGAGAAGTTGCTGCGCAACGCTCCGGCTGAATTGGGACTGATCGCCCGTAATATCAAAAATAAGTATGATAATTATCAGCATCTGGATCGTGGTTTTTTGTGGAAGTATGGCGGTACAGCTGCCGGTATGTGGGTGCTGGATAAGATCAAGCAGTTCGGTAAGCTGAGCTGCGCTGATGATAAATGTGTCGGCTGCGGCATTTGTGCCGAGGTCTGCCCCGCGGGCAATATAACTATGGCAGCTGGTAAGCCTGCTTTTGGCAGCGAGTGTGTGCATTGCTTCGGTTGTGCGCACTGGTGTCCGCAGAATGCTATCAGCCTGGGACGTTTAAAACCCGATCAGAAAACTCGGTATAAGCACCCGGAGATTACGCCTGCCGAGCTGGCAGTACAGAAGGAAAGGAAAGATGAAATATGAAAACTTACGCTCCCGTAACGGAAGCAGTGCTGGACGCTTTAAAGACTATCGTCGGTGCTGAATACGTTTTGACCGAGCCTGAAAAATTAGAGCAGTATCAGACTGACGAAGAAACTGATCCGCGCAAGTTCCATCTGCCGGAGGCGGTTGTTCTGCCGAAGGACGCGCAGGAGATCGCGGCTGTTATCAAGCTGGCCAATACATATGATGTGCCGGTCACTGTCCGCAGCGGCGGCACCAGTCTGGCTGGCGGCGCTATTCCTGTATGCGGCGGTATTGTCCTTTTAATGGAACGGTTGAACAAGATCATCGAGCTGAATGCCGAAGGCATGTATATGGAGGTTGAAGCCGGTGTGCGTACTGTCGATATTCAAAAATATGCCAATGAGGCTGGTTTTCTGTATGCAGGCGACCCCTGCAGCGCTGAAAGCTGTCTGATCGGCGGTAACATTGCCACTAATGCCGGCGGCAATAAAGCGGTGCGTTACGGTGTGACCCGTGACCAGGTTTACGCTGTCGAGGTCGTAACACCGACTGGTGAGATCGTAGAGCTGGGAGCACGTTTAAAGAAAAAATCGACCGGGTACTGCCTGGAACAGCTGATCATGGGCAGTGAGGGCACGCTGGGCATTATCACTAAGGCGACGCTTAAGCTGCAGCCGATCCCGCCTTACAGATTTGATCTGCTGGCTGTGTTCAGCGATCCGGAGCAGGCCTTGGACGTAGTGCCGAAAATCATGCAGGCCGGCATTAATCCGACCAGTGTGGAGTATATGGATAATTCCTATGTGCGCGGTACGGCCGAATATCTGGAGTTTAAGGGAGCCCCTCATTATGAGAACGGCATTTATGTTATCATCACAGTGGAGACTTTCAGCGAGGACGAGCTGGATCTGAAAATGGAGCAGCTGGATGAGTTGTGCAGTGCTGCCGGCGCTGTCGATGTGCTGGAAGCCGATGAACGTATTTGGGATATGCGCCGCAACTGTCAGGAGTCTGTACGTCTGATCAGTCTGGTTTCCCTGACGGACGACGTGGTAGTTCCTGTTAATGAGATCGCCGGTACGATCAAGTTTATTATGAAAATAGGCGAAAAATATCCTTTCCCGGTCAAAATCAACGCGCATATCGGCGACGGGAATCTGCATATCGTTTTATGCAAATGCGAATTGAGCGACGAAGAATGGGAAAACAAAGTGGAAGCTTTCCATAAAGAGGTTTATACTTATGCTTACAGCATCGGCGGGCGTCTGGCCGGCGAGCATGGTATCGGCGCAAAAAAACTCAGAGAAATGGAAACATATACCCCGGCCGGCGAGCTGGCGATCATGCGCACGATCAAGGCGGCAATGGACCCGCAGCTGATTTTGAACCCGGGCAAGATCTTTGATCTGTAAGTTATTGAACTGCAGCGGCAGTATGCTGCGGAAAAGATAAAATCTTATTTTGTAGGACAGTAGAAAGGAATGGAAGTTATGAGTAAATACGAACCGGTCAGCGCAGAAGTGGTAGCAGCTCTGCAAACGGCTTTGGGCGCGGAGTATGTAAGGACCGATGCCGAAACCCTTGAAAAGTACAAAACTGACGAGGAAACTGATCCCCGTTATCATCATCTGCCGGAGGTCGTAGTTTGGCCTGGCAGCACAGAAGAAGTTGCGGCGGTCATGAAAATCGCCAATCAATATAATGTGCCGGTAACACCCCGCAGTGCAGGGACCAGTGTTTCCTGTGGGGCGATCCCTGTTTATGGTGGTATCGTTCTGCTGTTGGAACGGATGGACAAAATCGAAGAGCTGAATACTGAAGGTATGTATATGGTTGTCGAGGCTGGCGCGCGTACAGTAGAAATTCAGGAAAAAGCCAATGCGGCCGGCTTCCTCTATGCAGGCGACCCCTGCAGCGCCGACAGCTGTCTGATCGGCGGTAATATTGCCACTAATGCAGGCGGTAATAAGGCTGTACGTTACGGCACTACCCGCGATCAGGTCTATGCGATTGAAGCAGTTACGCCTACCGGCGATATCGTTAACGTGGGCGCACGGCTGAAGAAAAAATCGACGGGCTATTGCCTGGAACAGCTGATCATGGGCAGTGAAGGTACTTTGGGCATTATTACTAAAGCCACTTTAAAGCTGCTGCCTCTGTGTCCGTATAAACTGGATCTGCTGGCGATCTTTACCGATTTGGATAAAGCTGTCGGTTTGGTGCCGAACCTGATCAAAGCGGGGTTGAATCCGACGAGCGTGGAGTTTATGGATAATGCGTTTGTACGCAGCTCCAGCGATTACTGTGAATTGAAGCTGCCTCATTATGAAGACGGTTTTTATGTTATTGTGACGGTAGAGACCTTTAATGAAGATGAGCTGGAAAGCAAAATGGAACAGCTGGACGAGATTTGCAGTGCCAGCGGCGCTACTGATGTTTTAGAGGCTGATGACCGTGTGTGGAAGCTCCGTCGCAACTGTCTGGAATCTACGCGCGTTTTGAGTCTGGTCAGCACTTCTGATGATCTTGTCGTACCAGTCGATCAAATCGCTAACTGTATCCGCCATCTGACCAAGGTTGCGGAAAATTACAACTTTAAACTCTTTACGCTGGCTCATGCCGGCGACGGCAATCTGCATTTCCAGATTTTGAAAGGCGAGATGAGTGACGAGCAGTGGGAAGATGAAGTAAGCCGTTTCCATGCTGAAGCTTATCCTTATGTTTACAGTCTGGGCGGTCGCCTTTCCGGCGAGCATGGCATCGGAGCTAAGAAGGTCGAAGCCATGGAAAAATATACGGAGCCGGTAGAAATGAAAATGATGAAGGAAATCAAGCGTGCGCTTGATCCTAAAAATATTCTTAACCCGGGTAAGGTATTCAACGCCTGAAAACTAATAAAACCATCTGTACTTAAAGTACAGATGGTTTTTGCGTATTTGAGGTTCAATATAATTTTAAAATATTAATACCATTTTTTACGTTGTAATTTTTTAAGCGTAAAGATAGCAATCAATGCCATAACGCCAAGGCAGAGCGGATAGCCCCATTGGGATTTCAGTTCCGGCATATACTGGAAATTCATGGCAAAAATACTGCTGATACAAATCAGCGGCAGGAAAATGACTGCCACTGTAGTCAGCGTAGCCTGAATATCAGCGCTGCGTTCAGCCGCGGCATTGACGCAGAGCCGCTCCAGAGAAGTCAGTAATTCTTCGGCGACCGATAAGGTAAGTACGGCGCCTTCCAGTTTGATCGTCAAAAGTTCGGGGGCATTATCGCTGCCGATAACTAAAGGCGGGTCCTGACGCAAGGCACGGCTGACGATGCGGCGCATCGGATAGACCGCCTGTTTGGCAGTGACCAGGCTGCGGCGCAGACGCAGCAGTTCTTTGGGATCAGGATGTTCATCCTGTTCGCTGTAAGCTGCAGACAGAAGCTGCAGCCGTTCTTCCAGATAATTGATGACCTCGCAGTTGTCGTCAAGGATCTTGCCTAAAATCAGGGTCAAAGCCTGCGGGATCGTATTATTAGGCTTCTGCAGGGTTGTTACCAGCGTACGCGCATTTTTTAAACGGTCACAGCGGCCATGCTGCAGAGAAAGCAGTCTGTTGGCGCTGGCGGCGAAACAAATATTATTATAAACGGCATTGCCGCTTTCGTTTAGCTGCAGGTGGCGGCAGACGAGGATTCTGTTGTTGCCGTCGCGGAATAAACGCGGCTGCTGTTTTTTATTTTCTAAAATGTTTTGAGTAGCGGGACTCAGTTTGAAGGAGCGGGCGACGGTCATTACCTGATCGTGCGAGCCGAATAATGACATATCAAGCCAGATAGCACCTTCTTCCGGAATTGCTAAAAGCTCTTCTGTAAGTTCATCGGCAGAAATATAGGCGTTTTCCTGGCCGTCAAGTATCAGCAAAGTGCGCGCGCTGCTTTGAACTTCTGTTTTTTTCTGAGCAAAGAGTGCGGCTGTGTCGATTTTTTGCTTTAACATCGCATTAGCTCCTTTTGTATAAATTCAAATTTCTGTATATATTTTAACCTGTTCAAAGTCAACTTACAATAATAAGGCAGGATTTTTTTTATAAATGGCGAAATATAACTATTTAAATAGGATGAAAAAAGATTGTCGGCAGGAACTGCCGGCGTTGTCGCCGCAAGCTATTTTTAGATAAAGAGGAGCAATGAACGACATGTTTACAAGAGTTTTGTTAGCAATGGATCTTACGCCTAAGTCAGAAATACTGCTGCCGTGCCTGTACAGTCTGTGCCCCGATACAAATACAGAAATTATTCTAGCTTATGTATTCGATGAAGAAGAGGACGCAGATCCTTACAGTAGCAGTTATAAAAAGGTTTACAGCAAGCTGCAGGGGTATGCCAATGAGCTGATGCGCAACGGTTATGAAGCAGTAAGTATAGAAATGCCCTGGGGCGAGGTATTTGAAGAAATAACCCGCGTCGGAAACGATAAAGAAGTAGATCTGACTTTAGTGGCTTCGCATGGAAAGGGCTTTTTTAGAAGTGCGTTGCTGGGCAGTACGACCTTTGATCTTGCCAGATCTTCGAAGCGGCCATTGTTTGTTGCCAAAACCGACGGTGACAGCGACAATATTGCCGATGATGATATGTTGCGTAAATTGATGATACCGACCGATTTTTCTAAGAAATCTTTAGTGGCGCTCAATTTGATCCGCAGCCTGCGTGAGCATGTAGCGGAAGTGGTGTTCGTACATGTAGTGGAACGCAGCCGCAATCAGAGCGATCTTGAGAGCAAGCTGCTGAATGCCGAATCGCGGATGGAAGAACTGGTGGCCGAGATGAAACTTTTTGGGATCAAGGCTTCTTATCTGGTCGATAAAGGGGTGGCGTCTAAAAAAATCTGCCGCTGGGCGGAAGAAGAAAATGTGTCGATGATCGCGATGACTAAAACCGGTGCCGGCCTGGTCAAAGGCCTGGTAATGGGGGCAACAGCTCAGAACGTTACGCTTAATTCCGAGCGCTCACTGCTGCTGCTGCCTGCTGATGAAGTAAGTAATGATTAATAGAGAAGTGAAAAAAATTTTACATAATCTTGATGGAAACTCTTGACATATCTTCCGGAAATCAGTATACTGTTACTTGCGGCTGGATTAAGCCAGCCGCAAGTTTATTTTTAAGCGGTAAACAATAGCATAATCCCTGATTTTTTCAACCTGGAGAGATGACCGAGCGGTTGAAGGTGCACGCCTGGAAAGCGTGTGTACGGGAAACCGTACCGAGGGTTCGAATCCCTCTCTCTCCGCCACTTAAAAAAAGTTTGCCGCGGTCAGCGGCTTTTTGTTTTTCTGTAGGACCGCAGGCGGCGGGTCCTGCGCAATAGGAGTCTGTGAACCGTGTCAGGTCCGGAAGGAAGCAGCACTAAGCGGATCCTCTTATGTGCCGCAGGGGTGCCTGCGTCTGTGGCCCTACAGGGAAACAACTGAGATTAAACCGGCTGTTTATGACAGCCGGTTTTTTGCATTTTTATATTATTGATGCAAAAGTGTCCCTTAAATTTTTCACAAAATTGGATATGTACTTATATCCGTAAATTTTATATAATAAGTAGATAAGAAACTCAGAGGCTTAATGACGGGAAAGGAGGCAGAAAATGGCTTATGTAGCACTATACAGGCGCTGGCGGCCGCAGGGCTTCGATGCCCTTGTAGGTCAGGACGCAGTGAGGATCGCATTGAGCAATGCTTTGACGACAGGACGGATTGCGCATGCGTATTTATTTGCCGGTCCAAGAGGTACAGGCAAGACCAGTACGGCGAAGATTCTGGCGAAAGCTCTGAATTGTGAGCAGGGGCCTACTGCTAATCCCTGTAACGAGTGCGCCAACTGCCAGCGGATCAATGACGGCAGCAGTATGGATGTGTTTGAGATCGACGCTGCCTCTAACCGCGGTATCGATGAGATCCGTGACCTGCGTGAAAAAGTCATGTTTGCGCCTGTCAACGGGCGTTATAAAGTATATATTATCGATGAAGTGCATATGCTGACGACAGAAGCTTTTAACGCGCTGCTGAAAACGTTGGAAGAGCCGCCGGCGCATATCGTGTTTATTTTGGCGACGACAGAGCCGCATAAGATACCGGCAACGATCCATTCCCGTTGTCAGCGTTTTGATTTTAAACGTGTGACTAATGAGGATATTGCAAAACGTCTGCGCGAGGTTGCTGACGGCAGCGAAATCAGAGCGGATGACGAAGCCTTGAAACTGATTGCGATTCAGTCGGACGGAGGTATGCGTGATGCGCTGAGCCTGTTGGATCAGTGCGGCGTGATGGCCGATACTGTAACTGCCGAAACGGTACGGAACGTTTTAGGTATCGTGGGGCGTGAAGCGCTGCGTGAGCTGGTGCGTGCGATCGGCAGGCAGGACTTGTCAGCTGCTTTGCAGCTGCTGAACCGTTTGGCTGAGCAGGGCAAGGATGTGCGTCAGATCCTGACAGAGCTGGCCGAGTATCTGCGGGCGGTGCTGCTCTATAAAGCATCGCCCGGATACCACGAAATTTATTTGACGGATACGGAAGAAGCTATTTCCGAGCTGGCTCCGTTATTTGGCAGTGATCGCCTGATGGCGGCTGAAGAACGTCTGCATCAGGCCATGGGTGAATTGCGGTTCAGTGCGCGGGGCAGGATTACTGCGGAATTATGTCTGTTTGATCTGTGCCGTATTGAGGGCAGTACTATTGCCGCACTGATGGCCCGCGTAGAGCAGCTGGAGCATCAGGTACGCAGCGGTGTGCCTTTGGGTGCTGCAAACAGCAGGACTCAGATTAAGCCTGAACCCGAAGAAAAACAGGCAGCGACGGTTGCTGCTCCTGCAGCGTCCCGGGTAAAAAAAGCGCCGGCAGTAAGTGCCGTTCAGGCACCAGCGGCGGAACCCGAGCCTGCTGCTGCGGCAGAAGCTGAAACAGAGCCGAAACCTGTTTCTGAGGAAGCAGCTGCTGCGACGACACTGGAATACAGCGGTGACTGGACCGAAGGCGAAGATCTGTGGAACCAGGCTTTGGAGATCCTTAAGAATGAGAAAAAACAGTCTATGGTGGCCTGTGCCGCCGGCGGTTATGTTACAGGGTATGAAAACGGCGTTTTGACCGTTGGTTTCAAAAATAAATTCATGTGCGTCAGGATGAACGATCCTGATTATAAGAAAGCTTTTGAAGAAGTGCTGCTGAGGCTGGCACGGCAAAGTGTACGGTTGGAATGCATCACTGCCGCCAAGCCTGCCGCTGCCAAACCTAAAGCTGCTCCAAAACAGCCGCCGGCGGAAGATGTTGAACCGGCTGTGAAGGCTGCGCTGGACGCTTTTGGCGGCACACTGCAAAAATTATAAATCAAATTTCTGCCGCAAGGCATCATTACGAGGAGGAACAATAATGTTTAACGGTGGTATGGGAAATATGCAGGGCATGATGAAAAAAGTACAGAAATTACAGGCTGATATGGCAAAAATGCAGGAAGAATTAAAGCTGCGTACAATCGAAACTACAGTAGGCGGCGGTGCTGTCACCGTAGTTGTCAGCGGTAAAAAAGAAGTTGTCAGCGTTAAGATCGATCCCAGCGCAGTAGACCCGGAAGATGTAGAAATGCTGGAAGACCTTTTGGTAGCGGCAGTTAACGAAGGTATGCGCAAGATCGACGAAATGACTGAAGCTGAAATGGGCAAACTGACCGGCGGGATGAAAATGCCGGGCATGTTCTGAAAATGGCCAGAATGATCCGGCCGCTGGCCAATGTGCATGAACAGCTGCGGCGCCTGCCCGGTATTGGTTCCAAAACCGCTCTGCGTCTGGCGTATCATATTATTGATATGCCGGAAGAAGAGGTGCGCCGTCTGGCAGAAACACTGCTGGAGGCCAAGCGGCAGATCCGTTTGTGTGATATTTGTTATAATCTTACTGATGCCGAGACCTGTGAGGTTTGCGGCAATGCAGGACGCGACCACAGTGTAGTCTGCGTTGTGGAACAGCCGCAGGATGTAATGGCGATGGAACGCAGCCGCGGTTATAACGGTGTTTACCATGTGCTGCACGGCGTTTTGTCACCGCTTGACGGTATCGGTCCTGATAATCTGCGTGTAAAAGAGCTGCTGCGGCGTCTGCAGGGTGATACGGTCAGGGAAGTTATCATCGCTACCAATTCTGACGTGGAAGGCGAGGCTACTGCTGCCTATCTGGCGCAGCTGCTGAAGCCTGTCGGTATCGTTATCAGCCGTATTGCTCATGGCCTGCCTGTTGGCGGCGATTTGGAATATGCTGACGAGCTGACTTTATCACGTGCTTTGGAAAACAGGCATAGAATGTAAGAAAGAAGGAGCTATAGCATGCAGGAAATAGAAAGTGCTGTCCGCGATCTGGGCGGTTCGGCCATGCAGGGCATTGACCATGCTGTAAAAGGGCTCAACTCGGGTACTCTGGAAGGAACGCTGCCGTTTATTATCGGCGTCCTGATTTTAGTCGTCGTCGTAAAATGTTTTTCACTGCCGTTTCGTCTCATCTGGAATGGTATCTGCGGTGCGGTAGCTTTGTGGTTTATCAATCTTATAGGTGGATTTTTGGGTTTCGGACTCAAAATCACCGTTATCAAAGCGCTGATTGCGGGGTTCTTTGGAATACCTGGCTGTTTGGCGGTTATTTTATGGGAGCTTTACGCCAGGTAAAGCTTCAGGCAGGAGGTAAGTTATGAATATGCTGCATAAAGCCATGACCATTGCCGGCAGCGACGCCAGCGGCGGTGCAGGTATGGAGGCTGATTTAAAAACATTCCAGGAGCTGGATGTTTACGGGATGACGGCTCTGACCGTTATCGTAGCCCAGAATCCTCATAAAGACTGGGATCACGAAATTTTCCCGATCGGTTTGGACGTTGTGGAAAAACAGATCGAAACGATTGTCGCCGGTATCGGTATCGATGCTATGAAAACGGGGATGCTGGGCAGTGCCGAGCTGGTTGAGCTGGTGGCCCGTACTATAGACCGTTTCAAGCTGCGCAATGTCGTTATTGATCCGGTCATGGTCTGCAAGGGTGTGGATGTGATCATGGTACCGGAAGCCGCCGCCGCTATCAAAACTGTTTTGATGCAGCGGGCTGACGTAGTAACGCCTAATACGATCGAAGCAGCCTATCTTGCCGATATGGAAAAGGTGGAAACACTGGACGAGATCAAGGAAGCTGCCGGACGGATCAAGGAGCTGGGAGCAGGCTATGTCGTAATCAAAAGCGGTTCCCGCAATGACAGCAGGGAAGCTGTTGACGTGCTTTATGACGGCAGGAAATTTACAATTGCCAGCGCTCCTAAAATCGAGCCCTGCTATAATCATGGAGCTGGCTGTACTTATTCGGCAGCGATTACAGCGGGACTGGCCAATGGACTGAGCGTGCGCGAAGCTGTGGAACTGGCGAAAAAATTTGTAGCGGCCGCACTGCGCGGTTCTTTCAAGCTGAATGAATATTCAGGTGCGACAAACCATTGTGCATACCGTTTGGAGAATAATAAATAATTTCAGGATATGCTAAAGTTTTTGGATAAAACTAAAAACTTTAGCATATTTTTTTTGAAAAAACTGCGGTTTGGGCAACGATTTTGCAGAAATACTGTATACATGAAGAAAGAAGGCAGGATTTTTATTATTTTTGCCTAATTATTGTAGACGTAATTTTAATATTTTATTATGCGCAAGGGGGATATTTTGATGAATTTGTCAACAAAAATTCTGATCGGTCTTGGTCTTGGTATCATTGCCGGTCTGGAACTGGGTGCGGAAGGTGTAGATTTCGCCAAAACATGGATCGGACCTTTTGGTACTATCTTTATGAATATGATCAAAATGATCATCGTTCCTTTGGTCTTCTCGTCTCTCGTCATTGGTGTCTGCAGTTTGGGGGATATCAAAAAGATCGGCCGTATCGGCGGCAAAACTATGGCTTATTATTTGGGAACTACGGCATTTGCGATTGTACTTGGTATATTTTTAGGTACGGTTTTAGAACCGGGCGCCGGCGTGAATATGCCTGGTGAAGGCGTTAAAGCTGCGGCTAAAGCCGCGCCGCCTATCATGCAGGTAATTATTGACATTTTCCCGACTAATGCGATGGAAGCGATGCTTAAAGCCAACATGCTGCAGATCATCGTTTTCAGTCTGTTCATGGGTATCGGCATCACTGCAGTCGGTGATCGGGCCAAGACTCTGTACAATGTTTTTGACGGTCTGGCAGAGGTCAGCTATAAAATCGTCGGTTTTATCATGAATGTGGCGCCGATCGGTGTTTTCGGTTTGATCACTCCGGTCGTTGCAGCTAACGGCCCGGCTGTACTGCTGCCGCTTTTGAAGGTTGTTATCGCTGTTTATCTCGGCTGCTTCCTGCATGCGGTCATCGTTTATGGCGGTCTGCTTAAATTCGTCGGCAAGATCAGCCCGGTCAAGTTCTTCAAAGCAATTTTACCGGCACAGGTGCTTTCGTTTACCAGCTGTTCCTCCGGCGGCACATTGCCTGTCAGCATGCAATGCATCCAAAAGCTGGGTGTTTCGAAAGACATTTCCAGTTTTGTACTGCCTTTGGGCGCTACGATCAATATGGATGGCACTGCTGTTTATCAGGGCGTCTGCGCACTCTTCATTGCGCAGATCTATGGGGTCGATCTTACGACCGGGCAGTATCTGACTATTGTTCTTACTGGTACGCTGGCTTCGATCGGCACTGCCGGTGTTCCGGGGGCAGGCTTTATCATGCTGACGATGATATTGACAGCGATCGGCTTGCCGCTTGAGGGTTCCGCTCTGATCGCAGGTATCGACCGTATCCTTGATATGCCGCGGACCTGCGTTAATGTTACTGGTGACGCTACCGTTGCTTATCTGGTTGATAAAAGCGAAAAGTCGAACATCGAAGAACCGCTTTATTAAAATAAGACAAGACTCTTTGACGGATGGGTTTAGACCCGTCCGTCTTTTATATTTCAAGAATAATTCACAACAGGCGGCAGGAAATTTGCTGTGGACGCAGAAGGGATATAGGAGAAATGGGGTTATTGTATGGAAAAAACAGCTGAACTTATAAAACAGATCACAGAACGACTCAACCGCCGTCCTGCCCGGATCGATAAAGCTGACCGTTTGTGGGATGCTGCCGTTTTAGTGCCGTTGATAGACACCAAGCAGGGGCCGGCAGTTCTTTTTGAAGTACGGGCCGCCGGTTTGGGGTGGCAGCCGGGCGATGTATGTTTTCCGGGCGGACGCTATGAGTGCGGCGATGACAGCTTTGCCAAAACTGCTGTGCGCGAAACCTGTGAAGAGCTGGGTATTACTGAAGACAAAATAGAATTGTGCGGTGAACTGGATTACTTGGTGACACATATGGGACCTATTATTCATCCTTTTGTTGGCAGGCTGGCCAACGAAGTAAAGCTGGACTGCAACAGCGATGAGGTAGCTGAGATTTTTACGGTGCCGCTGAATTTTTTATTGGTTTCTGAGCCGCGCGTTGCTCATATGGAACTGGCAAACCGCGCAACTGCAGATTTTCCTTTTGATCTGCTGCCGCGCCATCCGCACGACTGGTATAAGCGGAAGGGGTATAATATCTATTTTTACGAATATCAGGGGCATGTTATCTGGGGGCTTACAGCTCGGATACTGCATGGATTTATTAAACGGTTTCATAAAGAACTGCAGGCTAATATTTTGTAATTGGGTGTGGGAAAGGAAGAAAAGGATTGAAAAAATTAATTTTGCTGATCGTAGCGGCAATCGCTGCCGCCAGTTATTTGGTATATGCTTATATGAACGGCGATCCGATGTTTGGGACGCTGGCTAAAACTATGGATGACCTGCCGCGCAATGAACGGCTGGGCTCTAAACGCAATATCGTAGTATTAGGCGTAGACGGCAGGGAAAAGGACGATGATCCTGGTCGCAGCGACACGTTATTTGTCGTAATGTTCGACCCTAAAAGTAAAAATGTTTCGCTGCTGTCGATTCCGCGTGATACCAGGGTGCGGATCCCCGGGCATGGCTGGGATAAAATCAACCATGCTTATGCGTTCGGCGGACACAAGCTGACGCAGCAGACAACGGAAGAGCTTTTGGGCATTCAGGTCAATAATTATGTAATGGTCGATTTCAGTGGTTTTGAAAGTTTGGTCGATGCGATCGGCGGCATTGATATTGATGTGGAAAAGGATATGTATTATTATGATGACTGGGATGATTTTCTGATCGATCTTCCGGCAGGGCAACAGCATCTGGATGGCAAAAAAGCGATCCAGTATGTGCGCTATCGTGATGAGGAAGGCGACATTGGCCGTATTAAGCGTCAGCAGAAGTTTATGATGGCGGTTTACGAAAAGATTGCTTCGGCACAGATTTTAACTAAGATGCCGGGGCTGGTTTCGGAAATTATGAAAATGGTCAAAACTGACCTGCCCGTTTCAGATATGCTGGCGATGGGCGGCGCTTTACACGGAATGATGAAAGAACAGGGCGGTCTGCAGATGGCTACAGTTCCAGGTACGCCTGAATATATTGACGAGATCAGCTACTGGATTCCCGATATTACTGACCTGCGCGAGCAGATGGTAGATATGCAGGGCGCGCAGATGACGGAACGTTATCGTCAGGGTGCTGAAAAAATGGAAGCAGAGTATAAACGCAACCTGATTACAGCGCAGGAAAAAGAAAAACAGAAAGCTGCAGAAGAGAAAATCAAAGCAGATGAACAAACAGAAAAGAAAATAAAAGAGGATACGAAAGAGAAGAATAAAGAAAAAGCTGATGCCGAAAAGAAAGCTAAGGCTAAAAAAGCCAAGTCAGGCGAAGAACTGGGACCGGCAGAGAAAGACGGGCAGCAGTTAACAGAGCCGCCTAAGGCTGTGAAACCGCCTGCTAAGGAAAGCAGCCGCAATACGGTATCTGTCAAGGTCGTTGACTGCAGCGGCAAAGGAGCAGGCAGTGATGCCGCAGCAAGACTGGCAGCAATGGGCTTTGAGGTTATCGACGGCGGCAGTGATCCTGAACGTGATCAGACTACGGTAGTATCTACGACCAGCAACGGACGTGTGGTCAGCAGGCTGTCGGCTGTACCGTTCCCGTACACTCTGAGGATTCTGCGGGCCGATGATGCGTCTTATGACGCGGTGACTTTTATCGGTAAAGATTATCAATAAACCTTTGTCCAATGCAGGTAAATTCTCTTTGCACAAATTTTCTGAAAAAGGCAGAAAACTGCTATTGCATATTGTATACAAAAATGCTATACTAGGAGTATCAAAACAGCCCCTCATTTGGCCCTTCTCGTAAGGGCTTTTTTTTTTACCCTTTTTTAAGTCTGCTAAAAAATTGAAGTCGTTTACAGTATTTGCAATGCTGTTTTGAAGTTGAGCTTCAACAAAAGTACAGACAGTGGTGGAAAAAGCAGGATTATACTTTATTTTTTTACAAAAATGGCTAAAAAGGCCTGCTAATTATGCTATAAGTGGAAATAGAGCTGGAAATATGATAAAATATATACATATTGTAAAGGCGTCTGCCTGGAATAAGAGCATGTACGTTAATTTGATTAAGGGAGGATGCGCAGTGAGAAATGATATCCATATCGTTTTGGACAGTATTGCTGTTGCAGAAGAAACACCCTTGCGGGACGATCCCCGTTGCCATGTGGTCCCCCTGCTGGTAAGACATGGAGATACCGAATGGGTGGACGGAGAAAAAAGCTTGCAGGAAATGTTTGCCATGGTGGAAGCAAGCGGGCAGCTGCCTAAAACTTCGCAGCCGGCCATCGGCAGATTTCTTGATGTATTTACAGAATTAGCCGCAGACGGTAAAAAAGTGATTGCGATCATGTTAGACGGTGTTTTGAGCGGTACTGTTCAGACAGCACGCTTAGCAGCCCGGCAGGTCATGAGTGAAATTCCCGGGTCTGATATCCGTGTCTTTGACAGTCTTACAGCAGCCTGTCCAATCAGCGGAATGGCAATGGAAGTACTCGCTTATGCTGAAACCGGCGCAACGATGGACGAGCTGGAGGAGTATCTGAAGGGCCTGATCGAGCGGACGGAAACGTATTTTTCCGTCAATACTTTAGATTATCTGCAGAAAGGCGGCCGTATAGGCGCCGTAGGCGCTTTAGTAGGCAATATTCTGGGCATACGTCCGATTGTGCACATCGATACCGCCGGCGAACTGGTCGTTGTCGATAAATGCCGTACCCGCAAGAAAGTATTGCAGCGCATGGTCGAGCTTGCCGCTGCGAATGCTCCTATAGAAGCTGTGTATGTGGCGAATGCTGAAGCTGAGGAAGACGCTGAAACTTTGCGCAAGGCAATGCTTGAATTGTTTCCCGGACTGCCTGTTCTGGTAACCGGGATCGGAACTGTTCTGGCAGCACATTTAGGACCCGGTGTTATTGGCCTTTTTGTGCGGCGGCAGCGCTGAAGAAAGGTGCAGACTTGATATGACAAGTAAACAAGAGGCGATTATCAGCGGCGAACAAATAAAAAATATGCTGTTGGGCGCTTATAAAAGTTTTGAAAAAAACTATCAATATATTAATGATTTGAATGTTTTTCCGGTGCCGGACGGCGATACCGGCACTAATATGATGCATACGATGGCAGCAGTGGCCCGTGAGATCAGTCAGCTGCAGAATGCGACTGTTTCCGAAGTAGGGACTATGGCAGCCCGCAGTGCGATCATGGGGGCGCGCGGTAATTCCGGCGTGATCCTGTCGCAGTTGCTGCGTGGCCTGGGAAAAGGCCTGGCCGGCAAAAAACGAGCTACCAGCAACGAGGTGGGCAAAGCTTTTCAGTTTGGTATTTTGTATGCTTACCGGGCGGTATCAAAGCCTGTTGAAGGAACGATCCTTACTGTGGCGCGTGCTATTGCCAAAGGTGCGTATCATGCTGTGCGTCAGGGTGAAGATTTTGAAGATGTTTTATGCGAGGCGTTGGAGAGCGGAAAAAAAGAACTGGCTCGTACGCCGGAACTGCTGCCGGCGCTGAAAGCGGCTGGAGTAGTTGATGCCGGCGGTCAGGGCTTGATCGTTTTCCTGGAAGGCTGTCTGGCGGGTTTCCGAGGCGAAGACGCAGGTGAGCTGCATCTGCCGCCGTCAAAGCCATCCTTTGCCAATTTTATCGAGATGGAAGTAGATTTGGAAAATCCTTATTGTACAGAATTTATCGTTAAGGAAGCTGAAGTCAAAGAGGACGTTGTACGCAGTACTCTTCAGCCTTTGGGTAATTCGTTGATTGTAGCTGTTGTCGGCGATATCGTCAAAGTGCATATCCATACCAAAGCTCCCGGGCTGGTTCTGCAGCACGGCTTGAGCTGGGGCTCTCTGCACGATATCAAGATCGACAATATGGCCGAGCAGCATCAGCATCGCGTTGTCGGTGCACAGACGGAGAAGCACGGTCTGGCTGTACTGTCGGTGGCGGCCGGGAACGGTATTGCCAGCATCATGCACCAGCTCGGTGCAGCTGAGATCATCAGCGGCGGGCAGAGCATGAATCCGCCGGTAGAGGCGTTTATTAAAGTTATTGAAAAGGGCTCGGCGGAGCAGTACATTATTTTACCGAACAATAAAAATATTATTCTGGCGGCAGAGCAGGTCAAAAAATTATTGGGAGCAGCGCAGGTAGATTATGTGCCGACAACAAATCTGGCGCAGGGTCTGGCGGCACTGCTGCATTTTGACGCAGCTAAAACACTGCAGGAAAACAGCGCTGTGATGCGACGTGAGGCTAAGGAAGCCCACAGTGCTGCTGTCAGTATTGCTGTGCGTGACAGCGTTGTTAACGGGATAACTGTAAAAAAAGGGCAGTATATTGGTTTGCTGGAAGATAAGATCGTTTATGCCGGAGCAACTCTGGAAGAAGTCACGGCGGAAACTGTCAAGCTGGCCGGCAGCGACTGGGAATTGATCAGCCTTTATTATGGCAGTGATCTGACACAGTCTGAAGCTGATAAAATCGCCGCAGAGCTTGAAGCTCTGGACGGCGGTTGGGAAGTTACAGTTTTTGACGGAGGTCAGCCGCTTTATCCGCTGCTGCTGTCGTTAGAATAAAAAATAGTGATCAGCAGGCCCTGCCGTGCGCGGGGCTTGTTTTATATTATGGGAATGAGGGGAAGCAATGCAGGAGATCATGATCGCGATCGTTTTGGGGATCGCCGTAGGTTGCAGTGACCTTTTAAATTATAATGTGAAAAAATGGCTCAGCCGGTTTTCTACAGTCAGTCTGTTTATCATGCTGTTGTGTCTGGGTGCTAAGATCGGCTGTGATGCAGAGCTTTTGGGAAAACTGGACCAGTTGGGCGGCAAATCTCTGGTCATGGCAGTTTTTATCATTGGCGGCAGCGTGCTGATGCTGTGGCTGGTGCTGAAGCTTTTTGCAAAAACGGCAGCCCGGGCGGAAGGGAGCGATGAATAATGGTTTATGCTATTTTTACATTTATCGCTTTAGGAATCGCCGGCGGATATTTCTTTTTGGGATTGGAACATAAAGACCTGCTGGACGAGATTTTGATGTCGGCTTTGTATTTTATGGTTTTTGTTGCCGGTATCGAAATCGGCGGAAACAGGCATATTATAAAAAAAATCTGCAATCCGCAGAGTATTCTGCTGGCAGTTGCCATTCCAACGGCTGTAACTATCGGCAGTTTAGGCGGTGCGGCTCTTTCAGCCTTCGTGACCGGGATGGAAATGCGGGACGCGCTGCTTGTCGGCAGTGCTTTAGGCTGGTACAGCCTTTCCTCTGTAGTTATCAGTACGCTGTATAGTGTTGAGATCGGGACGATCGCCTTTTTAGCTAATATGCTGCGTGAAGTCCTGGCATTTTTAGCCATACCGCTGTTGGTAAAAATCAATAAATTCCTGGCTTTGGCGCCATCAGGAGCTGCGACTATGGATTCCGGTCTGCCGGTGGTTATCAAATATACCAATATCCATGTCGGGCTATTCGCCTTTATCAACGGCCTGCTGCTGACGCTGCTGGTACCGGTGCTGCTTTCAGTACTGATGCCTGGTAAGTAAAAAAGAAATCCCGCGCTTGTTTAAAACAAGCGCGGGATTATTGTTTTTAGCAGAAAAATTCGTTGTTTTTGTAAATGTCTTTTATCGGCGCCAGCTTCTGGGCGATCAGGGCCTGAGCCTGCTGAGGCAGTGAGCGGGCCTGCTGAGGGCAGATAGTAGTGCAGCGCAGGCACAGGATACATTTTTGGGGGTCAGTTGTGTGCGGCTGCCCGCTGGGGATAGCCTGAGTTGGGCAGGTGGCCGAGCAAATACCACAGCGGATACAGGAATCGCTGACCTGAGGTACGACGGGCATAGGCTGCCAGTCTTTATAAGGACGATTGCCGGGGATATTTGTCAGCGCTGGCGCCTCTGTTAACGGCTTAGCGGAGATTTTTTTGGCAAAGTCAGTTAATTGTGCCAGATCGTCAGCATCAGGCCGGCCGGCGGCGACACTGCGCAGCATCGAATGTTCGGACAGTACGGCTGCTGCGGCGATCACACGGAAGGATTGACTGGTCAGACTATCGCTCAGCTCCAGCAAGGCATCTTCGTAGGCGCGGTTGCCATAAGCTGCTACAGCAATGGCGCTGGTATTCTGACCGTGCAGAGCGGTCAGCTGCTGCAGTGCAAAAGCTGGAACTCTGCCGCCGAAAACCGGTACGGCGATAACGATGATATCATCAGCAGCGAAAGTATACTGTGCCAAAGCAGGTAAAGACAAATCTATTTCTGTAAATCCGTCTGTATCAGCCAGAGCACTGGTAAGTGCCAGGGCTGCTTTTTTGGTACCGCCTGTAGGACTGAAATAAGCTGTATATATTTTTGCTGGTTTGCCGGTTATTGCTGTCATAAGACCGCCTCCTTCAGGGTTATGCTTCTGATTTTATTATGAGGCTTACAGTCTGGGCTGTCAACAAGCCGTCTTACCGCAGGATCTGGAGATATTTGTTTTCAAAGTCATTTAAAGGCAGAGGTTTACTGAATAAATAACCCTGCACCTCATTGCAGCGCAATTCCTTTAAAATATCCAACTGTTCCAGTGTTTCCACGCCTTCGGCAATCAATTTGATACCGAGATCAGAACAAATGACAGCCAGAGAACGGATAAGGATACGTGCCTTTTGGTTTTGTGCCAGTGTTTTTACCAAACTGCGGTCTAATTTTAAAATATCGAAATTGATAGTAGTGAACAGCGAAAGACTGGCGTTGCGAACGCCGAAGTCATCAATGGAAATAGAGAAACCATATTCCTTCAGTTTTTCCAAAGCCTGGCTGAAAACAAGCTGATTATCGACTTCGGCAGTTTCGGTGACTTCCAGTTCCAGCAGGCTGATGTCGATATTATGCTTGGTGATAAGAGCTAATAGCTGATCGGCCAGGAAATGGTAAGACAGAGTGCTGCGTGAAAGATTGATAGAAACGGGTTTGACCCGCATTTTTCTTTCTTTCCAGATATTGATCTGCTTACAGACTTCTTCAAAAACATAAAGATCCAGCATTTTTATCAGTCTCGCTTCTTCCAGGATCGGAATAAAATTATTGGGGGCAATGATTTCTCCGGCCTGATTTATATAACGGATCAAAGCTTCAGAACCGATAAATTCCTCGGTATCCAAAGAAATTTTAGGCTGGAAATAAATGCAGAACTGTCCGGCTGTCAGTGCTTCCTGCAGAGCGCTGTAATTGGCCAGATTGAGGATATCATCTAAATTATGCCGATAGCGGCTTGTTTTTTCTTTGCCATAATAAAATTTTTTCTTATCCGCATACATAGCGCTGTCAGCCTGCTGCAGCAGGCTGTTTAAATCGCTGGGGGATTTGACCCAGCAGCTGCCTGTAGCGATGGAGAAGGGCAAGTTAGTTTTTTCACAGAAAATATTACGCAGCAGGTTAAATTTTTCATAAAAATCGGTTTCTGTCAGATCATAGGTAATGATAACAAACTCATCACCGCCGATGCGGAAAAGTTCGTCGGGTTTAAAAAGGTTGAAGACTTTGGCTACAGTTGTTATAAGGATTTTATCACCCTGGTGATGGCCGTAAAAATCATTGATTTCCTTCATACCGTTGATATCGATATAAATAATGCCGGCAGAAGCATATTGTCCCGGCCTGAACTGACTGAGCACGTCCATAAAAGCGTTTCTGTTCAGTGCGTTCGTCAGCAGATCGTGGTAGCTGAGGCGATGCAGCATATCGACATGATTCCGATGTCTGATCGCATAGGAAAGAAAAATGGACATGGAAAGCAGCAAATAAGAAGAATTTTTGATTTTTTCACTGTCGTAATTATCGATGCCGATATAGCCTGCCAGCTTGTTATCCAAAAAAATAGGCGCAGCGATCAAAGAGGTGATTTCCTGGGCGTGCAGCGTAGCATAAGCCGCCGGATTAGTCTTTTGCAGCTGTTCGACATCGTCGATGATGATACAGTCGTTTTTTTCAAAAAACGGCAGCCAGTCGGAAATCAATGACAGATCGAGCTGCTGCAGCTTCTCCAGCTGCGGCGAGATCCCGGGAGCTGTCCATTCATGTGTGTTGTTCATCAACTCGTCTTTGATTTCAAAAACATAAGCACGGTCAGAAACTAGAAATTCGCCGATCTGGGTCAAGACAGCATTGATCGTCTGATCGAGGTCATCGACGGCGTAAAGCATTCTGACACAGTTGGTAATTAAGGTCTGGACATCAAGCATATTTTTCAGTTCCTGCTTTTGCAGTTCGCGTTCTGTTATATCAAAAGCTATTTCCATGCGTGCAGTTTTGCCGCGCCATTGGATTATTTTATCCTTGAGTAAAAAGTGTCTGCCGATAGAGGGATTTGTGAATTCCCAGGTATAAAAATTATCATCGCACAGTCTGTCGTTGGTACAGAATTCGCAGGGTGAAGTTTTACCCTGTAAAATTTCATAGCATTTTTTGTGCTTGTAGTTTTCCAGATGCAGTGTCTGGCAGCCTGTCTGATTGACAAACAGCAGCTCGTAGGTTTCTGGATCGGAAACATAAACAAGTTCCGATATTTCATTTAACAGACTGAGGGTATTGATATCTCTTTTCATGTTTATCACCTAAATATTATTGATTATTATTTAAAAATATTATATCATAAAAATAAAAGTATACATATCTTTATATTTATTAATATTGTGATGAAAATATAATTTGCAACAATAAAAAACAGACGTCTTAAAAGACGTCTGTTTAAATTATATTTAGACGGTAGTTTTTTTTGCCTGTTTTAAGCTCAGGCCGATACGGTTACGTTGTTCGTCGATGCTGATGATGACCGGCTCGATCACATCGCCGACGCTGATAACGTCCAGAGGGTGGTGAAACCGACTGTTGGATAATTCGCTGCGGTGAATCAGACCGCTGGTTTTTAGGCCGATATCTACGAAAACTCCGAAATCAACAACATTTTGGACTGTTCCTTTGACAACGCTGCCGATCTCCAAATCGCTCAGTTTTGCTACCTTTTTGCGTGTCAGCGGTGCCGGAGCATCTTCGCGCGGATCGCGCCCCGGCCGGGCCAGGGCTTCCAGGATATCAGTTACAGTCGGCAGGCCGGCGTTCAGTTTGACGGCAATGGCAGAGGCGTCGGCTTTAGCTGCCGCTTCCTGAACAGCGATGTCATTACAGTGTTTCAGGTCAAAGCCAAGCTCTGCCAGGATCTGCTCTGCTAAGGTATAGCTTTCAGGGTGGACGGAGGTATTGTCTAAAGGATTTTTTGCCTGGGCGATACGCAGAAAGCCTGCGCATTGAGTAAAGGCTGCCGGACCCAGACGGGCAACTTTTAAAAGTTCCTTACGGCTGGTAAAGGCACCGTTATCGTCACGGTAGGCAATAATATTTTTGGCGACGGTGCCGGAAATGCCTGCTACGTATGAAAGCAGAGCGGGAGAAGCTGTATTCAGCTCGACGCCGACGTGGTTGACGCAGGACTCGACAACAGTACCTAAGGTCGCAGTGAGTTCCTTTTGATTGACATCATGCTGATATTGACCAACACCAATAGCCTTGGGCTCTATTTTGACAAGCTCTGCCAGAGGGTCCTGTACACGGCGGGCAATGGATACCGCTCCGCGCAGGGAAACGTCCAGATCGGGCAGCTCTTCGCGGGCCAGCTTGGAGGCAGAATAAACAGAAGCGCCTGCTTCGCTGACGATCAGGTAAGCAATATCAAGATGGTATTTTTCGATCATCTGGGCCGTAAACTCCTCTGTTTCAAAAGAAGCAGTTCCGTTGCCGATAGCTACCAGGGTCACTTTATGCCTGGTCACCAGATCCATAAAGCCGGCTTCCGCCTGTTCACGCTGATGCTGGCTGCCGGTGATATACAGCGTATTGATAGCCAGTGTACGTCCGTTGGGATCAATAACGGCTGCTTTACAGCCGGTGCGGTAACCGGGATCGAGACCTAAAACAGTATGCCCGGCAATAGGCTGCTGCAGCAGCAGCTGCCGCAGGTTGGCGGCAAAGACAGAAATAGCCTGTTTTTCTGCTTTTTCCGTCAGTTCATTACGCAGTTCCCGCTCCAGCGAGGGAAACAGCAGTCTTTTGTAGCTGTCGGCAACAGCATTTGTATAAAGCTCGTTCCAAACTGTGTGCGGCTGGATTTTCAGTTTTTGAGCCAGTTTAGTCAGCATGGCATCCGCAGGATAATTTAGGGTGAGCTTCAGACAGTTTTTGCTTTCACCGCGGTTCAAGGCTAAAATGCGGTGCGGCGGCAACTGACGTACCGGTTCGGAATATTCTTTATACATCAGGTAATCCTGCCCTTCGGTTTCATCAACTGTCAGCGTTGAAGCAAGTTCGGCACCTTTCCAAAGTTCTTTGCGGATCAGTTCGCGGATATCGGCGCGGTCGGAAATATTTTCGGCAACTATGTCGGAGGCCCCGGCCCAGGCTTCGGAAACAGAGTTGACACCTTTTTCAGGATCTACATGCAGGCTGGCCAGCTTGTCTAAGGTCATTAGCGGCTGGGATTGAGCCATGATCAGTTCTGCCAGCGGCTCCAGTCCGCGTTCACGGGCTATCTGTGCCCGGGTACGTTTTTTAGGACGGTAAGGCAGATAAAGATCTTCCAGCTCCTGCATTTTGACAGCAGCTTTGATCTGGCTTTCAAGTTCAGGGGTCAGTTTTTCCTGTGAAGTTATTGATTCCAGTATTTCCTGACGGCGTTCTTCCAGATTACGCAGATATTGAGCACGTTCGCTGATCATACGGATTTGTTCTTCGTCCAGCGATCCGGTCACTTCCTTGCGGTAGCGGGCGATAAAAGGGATAGTATTACCGCTGTCCAGCAGTTCTAGAGTTGCGGCTGCCTGCTGCGGTCTGACCGACAGTTCGCCGGCAATTATTTGTTCAATGGTCATGGGTCTACCTCTTTCTTGTGTATAATAATTATAAAATTCGCTTTTAATTGCCAAAATCCTTGTGGAAGGTTTGTGAAATATGTTTAAACAGCTACAATTAAAGGATATTAAATATTGACAGGAAAGTTTTTCTTTATTATAATTTAGTAAATAATAGATAAAGATTATCTAAAACTAAACAGGCAATAAATGCCGGACAAAAAACATTTCAACCAAGGAGGTAAATCATGTTAAACAACCAAGAACTGACCGCCCTGCTGCGTCAAAACGGTTATAAAGTCACTCCGCAAAGATTGGCAGTTTATGAAGCGCTGGCTAATACCAAGCAGCATCCCAGTGCTGAAATGCTGTTCGGTACCCTGCAGCCTAAATATCCTTCCATGAGTTTTGCTACGGTTTATAAGACCGTCGAGATTCTCAATAAACTGGGCCTGATTCAGATCATCAATACCGGCGAGGACAGTTTCCGCTATGATGCTGATATCAGCGAGCACAGCCATGTGCAGTGTACTGTCTGCGGCCGTGTCGATGATGTACCGGCTCTCAATGACCGGTCTCTGGTCGTAAAGGTGGAAGAAGCAAGCGGTTACAGTATCGACAAACACCAATTTTATTTCTTTGGCGTTTGTGAGAAGTGCCGTAAAAAACACTGAAATTAGAGAAATGTTTATGTTGCCCCGACTGTACAGTCGGGGCTTTTTTATTAAGAACACAGAGTTTTTATTGTATGATAATATAGAATATTGTTAGTGTATAATTACAATGAACAGCTATAATTAAAATTATGGCTCTGTTTTTATAAAAATTTACTTTTTTGTCAAAGCAGAAAGTATAAAGTTTTGATATAATATATAGAAGCAAAAATCATTATAGAAGATGAGGAGGAGTCGGGGATGACGATTGCGAAGCATCTTGAACATACTTTATTAAAACCTGAGGCAACTGTCGAGGATATTATGCAGCTTTGCAGCGAAGCCCGGAAATACGGGCTCTTTGGCGTTTGTGTGAATCCGTGTTATGTGGGGCTGGCCAGACATCTGCTGAGCGATACGAACGTCAAGGTTGTGACAGTAGTAGGGTTCCCGCTGGGAGCTACATTTTCTGAGGTCAAGGCTCTGGAGACAAAAATGGCGGTCGAAGCGCACGCTGATGAAATAGATATGGTCATGAACGTATCGGCATTTAAGACCGGTGATTATGCTGCTGTAGTCAGTGATATCCGCAGCGTAGTCGAGGCGGCCAGTCCGTTTCCGGTCAAGGTGATCATTGAAGCCTGCCTGCTGACAGACGCTGAAAAGTGTACTGCCTGTCGTTTAGTAGCCGAAGGCGGTGCGGCGTTTGTCAAGACCAGTACGGGTTTTAATAAGGGCGGCGCTACTGTCGATGACGTAAAGCTGCTGGCAGCCGAAGCAGAAAAGTATGGTCTCAAAGTCAAAGCCGCCGGAGGTATCCGTGACGCGGAAGCTGCGCAGGCTATGCTGGCTGCAGGAGCTGAACGTATTGGAACCAGTGCCGGGCACAAAATCGCGGCAGGCGAAGCATGAGCAGTGAGTTTGAAATCACGATCCTGGCCAGCGGCAGTAAAGGCAATGCCGCGGTGATACGTGCCGGAGAGCAGGCTTTTCTGGTAGATGTCGGCATCAGCTGCCGCCAGCTGACGGAACGTCTGCATCAGGCAGGCATGAAGCCTGAAGATTTGACGGGCGTACTGTTGACACATGAGCATAACGACCATGTAAAGGGACTGCCTGTTTTTTGCCGTAAATACCGTCTGCCGGTGTTTGCCAATGAAAGTACCTGGCAGTATATGCCGAAAAAAAGTGAAATGGAACGCAGCTGCTGCCGCTTACTGCCCAAAAAACTGAGCAGCGGCAGTTTGGAAATAATCCCTTTTGCCGTCCCGCATGATGCAGCCTCTACAGTAGGCTATGTTTTTAAAAGCGGCGGCAGTAAATGTACATATCTCACCGACGTAGGCTTTGTGACAGACGAGGTGCGTCAGAATATAGCTGATGCTGACGTAGTGGTGCTGGAAGCCAACCACGATGAAGATATGCTGAAAAATGGCAGTTATCCGCAGATACTCAAGCAGAGGATTCTGGGAACACGCGGGCATTTATCCAATGTTTCGGCAGCCTGGCTGCTGGCGCATATGGAGCGCCTGCCGGAAGAGGTTTTTCTGGCGCATCTGAGCCAGGAAAACAATTTGCCTTCCCTGGCCCTGCAAACGGTGCGGGGTATCCTGGACGCTAACGAAGTTGGCGCGGATACAAAAATTTATATCACATCGCAGGAAAACATAGTAAAAAATTATGATTGAGGAGTGTTGAGATGGAGAGAAGCTTTATGAAAAAAACCATGAATATCTTTTTCTGTGCTCTGCTGGGAGCTGCTGTACTTATAGGCGGCTGCAGTGATAACAATAAGGCTGAGGCAGTAAAGGAACAGAAAACTGCTGCTGCGGCACAGAAAGATGCCAGCCTTTCCGGTGCCCGTAACACGCCGATCGTAGCGGCGGCTAAAAAAGTAGGTCCGGCAGTAGTGGGCATCACTAATAAAGCCTATGTGCGCGATATTTTTAATCGAGTGCAGCTGACGGAACGCGGCACAGGTTCCGGCGTTATTTATGACAAGTCCGGTCTGATCGCGACTAATAACCATGTTGTAGAAGGCGCTTCAGAAATCATCGTCAGCCTGACGGACGGGCGCAGTGTCAAAGGTAAGGTATTGGGGGCCGATGCGGCAACTGATCTTGCCGTAGTAAAGATCGACGAAAACAATCTTCCTGTTGCCGATTTCGGTGATTCCTCAACTTTACAGGTCGGTGAACCCGCTATTGCTATTGGTAATCCGCTGGGGCTGGAGTTCCGCGGCAGTGTCACAGCCGGTGTAATCAGCGCTTTGAACCGTTCCATCCAGTTAGGGGAACGTAAATTTGACCTGATCCAGACTGATGCGGCGATCAATCCCGGCAATTCCGGCGGTGCGCTGGTCAATGCGGAAGGGGAGGTCGTAGGTATCAATTCTGCGAAGATCGCTGTTTCCGGTGTCGAAGGCATCGGGTTTGCTATCCCCATCAATTCGGCCAAACCGATTTTGGATGAACTGGCTAAAAAAGGTCGTGTAGTGCGTCCGTATATTGGCGCCAGCCTGGTCGATAAGGATATTGCCAACCGTTACGGTTTTGATATCGACCTGCATGACGGTATTTTTGTTATGAAGGTTTGGGAAGGCAGTCCTTCGGCTAAAGCCGGCCTGCGTCCAGGCGATATCATTCTCAAGTTCAATGGTGAGAAGATCGATAAAGTAGTAGAGCTGCGCGGCAAGCTGGCTGAGCTGAAAGTCGGCGACAGTGTGGATGTTGTTGTTCTGCGCGGCGGCGCTGAAGAAACGATCCACATGACATTGGAAGAGATTCCTGAGGAAAACCGTTAAATGAAGATCACCATTGCCTGTGTGGGTAAGATCAAGGAAAAGTATCTGACGGCGGGGATCGAAGAATTTACAAAACGGCTGCAGCCGTTTTGTAAATTGGAAACGATCGCTATTGGAGAAGAGAGAATGCCGGAAGATCCATCGCCGGCCTTAAAAGAACAGGTGCTGGGCAGAGAAACAGAACGTTTGCTGGCAGTGCTCCCGGAAAATTCGTATGTGATTTTACTGGATGTTAGTGGCAAGGCCGTAAGTTCACCGGAGCTGGCCGCCAAAATAGAGAAGCTGGCCTTAGCGGGCAGCAGCCATATCACCTTTGTGATCGGCGGTGCTTTTGGTTATACGGATGCATTGCGGCATCGGGCTGATGAGCGTATTTCTTTTTCCAAAATGACTTTTACCCATCAAATGATCCGTCTGCTGCTGGTAGAGCAGATTTACCGTGCGTTTAAAATCAGCCGCGGCGAAAAATATCACTGGTAAGTAAACAGCCCTGATAATTTATCAGGGCTGTTTTTTGATAAAAAATAAAAAGTTTTATTTGACATAGAGCAAACTCTAAGGTTTATGATACAATTAAGAAAGAATGATTTGATGCTTGGAGGGATACTATGCGAAGCTGCAAGAAATATCTGCTGCTGCTGGGTCTGCTGTTGATGGCTGCGGTCGGAGGCTGTGGCGGGATCGGGTATGAAGAAACGGATGAAAATAAGCCGGTTACGATTAAAGGACCGGAAGGCTTGCCTACTAATCCTAAAATACTGATTGCTTATTTTTCACATACCGGGAATACAGAACTGGCCGCCTGGCAGATACAGGCTGCGGTCGGGGGACAGCTGTTTGCCATTCAGACTGAGGTGCCTTATCCGCAGGATAAAAGTGAATGCGGTAAAATAGCTAAACAGGAACTTGCAGGTAATGAACGGCCTCCTCTGGCGGCGGATTTAGCCGATATTTCCCAGTATGATACGATTTTCATCGGTTATCCTGTCTGGTATGGAACAACGCCTATGGCCGTGCGTACTTTTTTAGAAGCGCATGATTTTTCAGGTAAAGTGCTCGTACCGTTTTGTACCAGTAAAAAAAGCGGTATCGAAAAGAGCCTGGATGCTATAGCCGCAAGCTGCCCGCAGGCGTATATAACAAAAGGACTGGCTTTGCAGGATATCGGGACCGGGAAGATGCAGCGACTGATCAGCAGCTGGCTGGAAGGTGTACGCGGCGAAATAGATACGTTTGGTAAAAAGCGGACGGCACAATGATTTGCAGATAAATAAAATACCTGTGCTGACTTTTAAAGTCAGCACAGGTATTCTTTTACATATAATGCTTATCAGGCATTGGCGGGGATGATCTGATTGATGCAGGCGATGGCGTTCAGCGTACGTGGAAAACCAATATAGGGCAGGCACTGGGTAACTGCGTCCAGCATCAGTTCTTTATCGTTGCCGACATTGAGATTGGCCTGTACATGGGCTTTGACCTGAGGTTCCGCACCGCCGATAGTGCTGATAGCGCATAAGGTGATCAATTCCCGCATTTGCAGATCAAGGCCGTTTCTGGTGTAGGTATCGCCAAAGCAGAACTCTGAAAGATAATTGGCTATATGTTTTTGATTAGCCGGCGAGTTTTTGTGCATGGCGGCAATGTGTTCTGTTCCGAAAATCTCACCCTGTACTTTAAAGCCGTCGTCAAAACGGGTGGCTTCGGTAACAGTACTCTGGTTTGCCAGCGGCATTTTAATGCCCTGTTTTTTAAAAACTTTATTGGTGATTTCCAAAGCGCCGACCGTTTTGGGAAAGCCCACATAGGGAGCGCACTGATAAAGTGTTTCTTTTATTTCTACCGGGGTAGCGCCGGCTTCCAGTGCGGCCTGCACTTGTGCAGGCAGGCTGTCTAAAGTCTGGCTGGCGGTAAGTGCGGTGATCGTCAGCAGTTCACGTTGTTTGTCGGTCAGCTTACCACGGGAATAAACGTCGCCGTAAATGAAATTGTCCATGGTCTGAGCAAAATCCGGGTCGGTGGCGGCAAGTTTGTTTTTGGCGCTGCCGAAAAGATGTGCCTGTTTTTGCTGTGCTGTTTCAATCCTGTTTTTTGAAGCGGCACACACGCTCATTTTGCCAATTGTAAAGGTCATCCCCCCCAGCAGCAGGGATGTCATCAGGAACATGGAAATAAAGTTTTTCATAGGTCTGCCTCCTCTTGTTTTTGATTTTGTAACGGATGGTTTTTCTGATAAATGTCAGTACGGTAGTTTTCTATTTTGATATCTATTCTGGCTAAGGTTTGCTGGATAAATTCCAATTTTTCCTGCAGCACTTCCCGCTGCAGTTCTAAAATATCCTTACGGGCTTCCAGCGAGGTGTCGCCGAGCTGTGACAAGGCGACATATTCTATCAAAGTTTCCGGGGAGAGACCGGCTGACCGCATGGTTTTTATAAATTCTATCCAGCAGAGGTCTTTGGAAGTGTATTCCCGGGTCCCGCCTTTATTACGGGCGACAGGTGGGATAAGCCCGATCCGTTCGTAATAACGCAGAGTATTGGGTGTCAGCGAAGTCAGTTTGCCTGCTTCGGTAATATTCATAAAAATCACCTCCTGTAACTTTTAAATTCATTCTAGCGTTTGGAGTTAACTTCAAGTCAAGCGTTTTCTGAAAAAAATTAGCCGGCCTGTTCGATATAGATCAGTGTATAATAGAAACAAGTGAAGCTTTAAGCAGTTTATCAAAAAGAGGAGGGATGACGAATGATTATCAGTGCCAGCCGGCGAACTGATATTCCTGCTTTTTATTGGGAATGGTTCCAAAAGCGGCTGCAGGAACAGTATGTACTGGTACGCAATCCTCTGAACCTTCATCAGGTAAGCAGGATCAGCCTGCGGCCGGATGTCGTGGATGGGTTGGTTTTCTGGACAAAAAATCCAGAACCGATGCTTAAGCAGCTGTCAGTTCTGGATGCGTATGCTTATTATTTTCAATTTACGCTCAATGCGTATGCTGCTGACGTAGAAGCAGCTTTACCGCCATTGGCGGTGAGGATAGAGATATTTCGGCAGCTGGCGCAGAAGATAGGTGCGGAAAGAATGATCTGGCGCTATGACCCGATCCTGTTAAGTGCACGCTATGACCTGCAGTATCACGCAGCGGTTTTTGAGGAACTGGCAGCGCAGCTGGCCGGCAGTACGAAAAAATGTATTATCAGTTTCCTTGATTATTATCCTAAGATCAAGGCAGGTCTGCATCAGGCAGGGCTGAGAGGCCTGAGTGAGGACGAGCAGCGGCGGCTTGCGGCTGTATTGTCCCAAACAGCCCGGCAATATGGTCTGCAGTTGGAAACCTGTGCGGAAGCTATAGAATTAGCTGATCTGGGGATTGGGCATGCCAGTTGCATCGACGCAGAGCTGCTTGGCCGTGTGAGCAGGTGCCGCCTTGATACAGTCAAAGATAAAAATCAGCGCGGTGAATGCGGCTGTGCCGCCAGTATCGATATCGGCGCCTATAACACCTGTCTGCATGGCTGCATTTATTGTTATGCTAATGACAGCCGCAGACAGCTGCAGCAGATCACGGCTGGAAATAGCAGTTCGCCGCTGCTGTGCAGTGAGCTGGAGCCTGCGGATAAGGTTACGGAAAGAAACTTGCGGGCGCTGCGGTCACTGCAGGCAGAGCTTTTTTAAATATCGGTTTTGTTGTCAGACAGCCGGTATTAATTTTTTGAAAAAGCTGCTTGACTTGGAGTTAACTCCATTGGATATGATACAGATAAGGAACGGAAGTTCCGGCATTTTAGTTATGAGCGGGCGCAATAAAAAGCAGGTGATTTGGCGGTTCTGCATCAGTGCGGACTGCGTTTTCAGCTACAACAGATTTGAGCGCAGAACGATGTGAGAATGTGATAGAAAAGGAGTGTGGTGAGAATGTTGAAAGAAAAATTAAGCGTGTTTCCCATGGGTGAAAAAAATGATGCCTATGCCCGGTATTTTGTGGGGCAGAGCTATTTGAAGATGCTGACAACAGAAGGAGTAGTTATTGGCAATGTTACTTTTGAGCCCGGCTGTCGCAATAATTGGCATATCCATCATCAAGGCGGGCAGATACTGCTTGTCACAGGTGGACGAGGTTATTATCAGGAGTGGGGGAAACCGGCCCGGGAGCTGAACGCGGGTGATGTGGTTAATATCCCGCCTGAAGTGAAACACTGGCATGGAGCGGCTCCTGACAGCTGGTTTGCACACCTTGCAGTCGAAGTGCCCGCCGCGGGGGTGTCCAATGAATGGCTGGAACCGGTAACAGATGCAGAATATGGAAATTTGAAATAAAGGAGCAAAAATAATGCTGGGGAAATTTGTTTATTCCAATCCTACCAAATTGTATTTTGGAGAAAATTCATTAGAAAATCTGCCGCAGGAATTGGCATGCTATGGTAAAAATGTCATGCTGGTATATGGCGGCGGTTCGATTAAGAAAAACGGTATTTATGAAAACGTGGTCAAGCTTTTGAGGGACGGGGGCAAAACAGTTTTTGAGGATGCAGGTGTAATGCCTAATCCCACACTGGAAAAATTATATGAAGGCTGCAGGATAGCCAAAGAAAACAAGGTCGATTTGATTCTGGCAGTCGGCGGCGGTTCTGTTTGTGATTATGCCAAGGCTGTTTCAGTTTCAGCTTACTGCGAAACTGATCCATGGGAAAAATATTATCTGCGGATGGAAGCGGTGGATAATAAGATTATCCCGGTTGGCTGTGTTCTGACTATGGTTGGCACAGGTTCGGAGATGAACGGCGGTTCAGTTATTACCAATCATGCGGCTAAAGCTAAAATCGGGCGGGTGTTTGGTGATAATGTGTTCCCCAGATTTTCGATACTTGATCCGACGTATACTTTTACGCTGCCGCGTTATCAAATGGTTGCCGGATTTTTTGATATCATGTCGCATATTTTGGAACAGTATTTTTCCGGAACTGACGACAATACTTCCGACTATCTTATGGAAGGCTTGCTGCGTTCGCTGATCCACAGTTCCAGGATCGCTGTGCAAAGCCCTGAAGATTATGAAGCGAGAAGCAATATTATGTGGATCGCTACATGGGCCTTGAATACTCTGGTAGCTAAAGGAAAGTCGACAGACTGGATGGTGCATATGATCGGTCAGTCGATCGGCGCTTACACTGACGCTACGCACGGAATGACTCTGGCCGCTGTGTCGCTGCCTTATTACAGGCACATCATGCCGTACGGACTGGCGAAATTCAAACGCTTTGCCATCAATGTATGGGATGTGCGTCCTGAGGGGAAAACTGATGAACAGATAGCTCAGGCAGGCCTTGCGGCGATGGAAAGCTATATGAGGGAGCTGGGACTTGTACTTAACGGCAGGGAACTTGGCGTCGATGAAACGATGCTTGACGGGATCGCTCAGGGTTCGTTTATTCTTGAGGGCGGTTATAAAGTGCTGACTAAAGAAGAGATCGTTGAGATATTGAAGGAAACGCTGAAAGCCTAAAAAAACAGAGCTTGCATTTATGCAAGCTCTGTTTTTTTAGGCTTTCAGCGTTCCAGTTTGATAGTGAAATCATTATCGAAAGCGGCCAGTTTTTCAATACCGCTTTCAACAGTACCAAGTTCAATGAGGCTGTTGGCATAACTGTAATCACGGTAAAAAAATGCCAGATTACCCCAAGGTGCATAATAAGCAAAACTGCCTGTTTGAGGATCAAAACCGGCAGGAGCGCCCTGTGTGTCCAGGCGCCGCGGCAGATAAGCTACCTTTTCGGTATTATTAAAATCTTTGCAGGTCAGTTCCAGTGGCAGCAGGCTCAAAAAATCCTCTGCAGCTCTGGTGCCATTGAGTTTGACGATAAGCTCCTCTTGGTTGGCGAGTGTCAGCCTGATGCGTTGGACTGCGTCTGTTGGAGCAGTCTGAGCTGCGTTAGTTGTTGTCTGGTCGATTTTGGCATTGGTGTCGGAAGTGCTGCTGCAGGCAGCCATAGTAAAGCTCAGTAATAAAGTAAGCGTCAGGGCCAGAGTTTTCAGCATGGTATTTCCTCCGTTTCTCTGTTTGTAAGTTGCAAATAGATAGGGTCTGCCGTTGCTTATACGGCTTCTATATGTGAGTTTATATGCTGGAGTCTGCTCCAGGTCAAGCGTTGTTTGTAGATTTTTTGCAAACTGCTTGACTGTGAGTCAACTCCAGCCCTTACAATGAAAGCAATACAGGAAAGGAGCGGTAAAAATGGTTAAGGATTTTAAACGCTGGACGACGCAGCTTGCGGCGACGGTTTTGTATAATGGGCGTGGTGCCGCCAATCTGCTGGGGGCCGATATGACCTGGAAAAATGTTTGTCTGCCCGGAGTTAATTGCGGCTATTGCCGCTATGCAGAAGCCGGATGTCCCTGGGGGCTGACGCAGCATACCCTGACCGGTTTTACTTTACCTTTGGGCTGGCGGGTTTGGGGGCTGCTCATCTTGTGCGCTCTGTTTTTGGGACGGATGATCTGTGGCTGGCTGTGTCCGTTTGGCTGGGCGCAGGAGTTTTTAGATAAGCTGCCGATGTTGAAGCTGTCTAAAAATAAAATTACGTACTATTTAAGTTATTTTAAATATGTGGTTCTGATGCTGTTTGCCTGCAATCTGTATTTCTTTGATCTGCATGGTCTGGACTGGCGTTGGATCATTGGACTTTTGGCTGCTGCGGCGCTGTTTATCTATCGGCCTTTTTGTCGTTTTTTCTGTCCGTCGGGAGCTTTTTACAGCCTGTTTAACAGGATCGCCGTTTTTGGCATGCAGGTAGATTCGCGTAAATGTACCGCCTGCCAGCGCTGCGTACGCAGTTGCTTGATGGATTGTAAACGGGTAGGCGACAGGGAATGTATTGTCTGCGGTAAATGCAGACAGTCCTGCCCGACCGAAGCCATTTCTCTGGGCTGCAAATATTAAAGAAGAAATAAAATAACCTGCCGTATGCAGGTTATTTTGTGTTTTTTCTACATCAACAGTCCGGCACAGCCGGCTAAAAGCATCAAGGGAATAGCGCTCAGGTTACGGTAGTAATGTAGATAAAAAAGCAAAGCCGTCAGCAATGTCGGCCAGAATTTGAAATAGGTCAGCAGATTTTCCATTGCGGCGGTTCCGGCTGCGGGGAAAAATGTTATCCGCATAAAAAAGAAAACTGCGGTCAGCATCAAGGCGATAACCGAAGGCCGCAATCCATTGAGGATACCTTGTACAGCCAGCGAAGAGTTGAACTTTTGGAGAGAACGGGCAACGATGGCGACAAGAATGAAAGATGGCAGGCTGACGCTGAAAGTAGCTACAAAAGAACCAAGCAGGGCATGCCAGAATTCAGGACCGCAGACCCTGGCTCCTACATATGTAGCCGTATTGACAGCGATAGGGCCGGGGGTGATCTGAGAAATAGTGATGATCCGTGCATATTCAGCTGCGGGGATCCAGCCGCGTCCGACGACTTCCTGCTGAATGATACTGATCATTGCCAGACCGCCGCCGAAAGAAAAAAGACCGATTTTGAAAAAGACAGTGAATAATTCCCAATAAAGCATCATTTTGTATCACTTCCCAGATATTTAGTGGCGCAGTAACCAAGCGCTGAGGCCAGCAGAACGATTATGGCAATGTCGAGACTGAAAAAATAGATCCCAAGCAGTGAAAAGGCCAGAATGAACCAGCCAAAATTGTTTTTGATGGAATAGGGAATCAGTTTCAGAGTTGCTGCGATCAATAAAGCTGTGATAGCAGAATTGATACCGTCAAAAAATTTCAATATATTGGGGTACTGGTCAAAACCACTGGAAGTGAAAGCCGTGACGATGACGAAAATAATGACGAAAGAAGGCAGGACGACGCCGATAGTTGCTACCAGTGATCCTTTAAGTCCCCCCAGCCTGTAGCCAAGAAAGGTAGAAGCATTGACGGCAATAACGCCGGGCAAAGACTGCGAGAGCGCAAGAACGTCAGTAATGTCTTCATCCCTGATCCATTTTTGTTTTTCAACAAATTCGTCACGGATCAGCGGTATCATTGCCGGCCCGCCGCCGATCGTGAACAGGCCGATCTTAACAAAAACAAGAAACATATGAAGATAACGCGGGCGCGAAGTATCCATAATAACCGCCTCTTTTCAGTCTGATAAATGGTGTTATTTTTATTATCGGTTATCTGCTCCAGTATTACAAGTCTGGTTGGAACAGGCAGCGGTATCGGCTGTGGCAAATAAATCCAGATATAGTATGGAAAGTAAAATGAATACCAGATGTAGATAAAATGTACTGATAGTTATGACGTTAACGAATAGGCAGAGTCTAAAACGGCATAAAATAACCCCTCCGCAGCTGTAGCGAAGGGGTTATGGTCAAATCAGAAATGTTTCTTTTCGATCAGCACGCCTACTGAAGTACGCCATTTCAAAATACCGGCGATGATGAGACTGACAACGAAGCAGGCGGAGAAGAAATACAGGGTAATTGAATAGCTGTTGGTCGTTTCACGGATCCAGGACAGCAGCAGAGGACCGGCAATACCAGCCATGCCCCAGGCAGTCAGGATCTTGCCGTGGATGGCGCTGAGTTCTTTCGTGCCGAACAGATCGCTGAGGAAGGCGGGCATACAGGAGAAGCCGCCGCCGTAGCAGGAAATGATGACAAAGACAATCAGCTGGAAGATGAAGGCACTGCTTGTTTCTGCAAGTGCGTAGAAGGCAAAGATCTGGATCAGGAAGAAGACTACATAAACTGTACTGCGCCCGAGATAGTCGGAAATAGTAGACCAGAAAATGCGTCCCAGACCGTTGATCAGACCGATGATACCGACCATGGAGGCGGCAGCCATCGGTGTCATTTTTACTACTTCCTGTGCCATCGGTGAAGCTACTGCTAAAAGTCCGATACCGCAGGTAATATTGGTGAAAAAAATCCACCACAGTGCGTAAAATTGCCAGGTTTTGCGTGCTTCTTTGGCTGTGAACTGAGTATCCGGGAGGATACTTTTGACGTTAATGCCGGACGGCCCGCCGTTGCTTGCTTTAGGTGGTTCAAGATATAAGGCGGAGGCGGCCATGATAACCATGTACACGCAGCCGAGAATGATAAAGTTCTGTACCAGTCCGTATTTGGCAACCAGGATCTGCATCAGCGGACCTGCGATCAGGCTGGCAAAACCGAAACCCATGATAGCAAGACCGGTGGCAAAGCCGCGGTTGTTGGGAAACCATTTGACCAGCGTCGAAACAGGGGTGATATAACCGGTCCCAAGACCGATACCGCCGATAACGCCGTAAAAAAGATATAAGAGCGGCAGACTGTTGAGATGCAGTGCCAGCGCTGTACCGAACATACCCAGACCAAAGAAGCAGGTCGAGGTGAGACCGCTTTTACGCGGGCCGTATTTTTCAACGTAATCGCCCAAAAATCCCGCTGACAGTCCGAGAAATAAAATTGCGATCGAAAAAGTCCAGGTCGTTTCTTTCAGGGTAAAACCCATAGCCTGCATAATAGGCTTTGTCAGTACGCTCCAGGCGTAAACACTGCCGATGCAGATATGGATGCCGATAGCCGACAGAGCAATGAGCCATCTGTTTTTCATAGGTAAACATCTCCTTTTCACACTAGAAAAAATCCGAGAGGGCCAAAGCCGGAAAATAAAAAAACCATCCGGGATCAGTTCTCTCTGCCCAGACGGTCGGCTGTTTCTATGGCATCGCAGTACACGTGGTTGATTCCACTTTATCCGTCAGTCCTGCGAGGTCTATTTGATTTATGTTCTCATTATAGCAAGAATTACGATAATGTCAAGCAAGGAAAAATAAAAAAACAGCAGTATAAAAACAGAACCTGCCCAGCTTGTTTACTCTTACCCTTAAATAACGTATAATAAAAATTAATATAAAGATGTAGTTTATTTTATAAAAATGCGGGAGGGAATACCATGTATTTAGCTGATGAACACAAGATTTGGGTCTGTAAAGGCGAGGATAAGATCTGCATGCTGCCGAAAATGGCAAACCGTCACGGTCTGATCGCCGGGGCAACGGGTACGGGCAAGACCGTTACTTTAAAGGTTCTGGCAGAATCCTTCAGCGAGATGGGCGTGCCGGTATTCCTGGCCGATATCAAAGGCGACGTTTCCGGTATGTGCAAGGCTGGTGAAAGCAGTGAAGGGTTTCAGAAACGTCTGCATAAATTAGGCATAGAAAATTTTGAGTTCAAAGGCTTTCCTGTACGTTTTTTTGATGTTTTCGGTAAAAAAGGGCATCCTGTCCGGACGACTATTTCCGAGATGGGGCCGGATCTGCTGAGTCGGCTTTTGGAATTGAATACCACGCAGAGCGGTATTATGACGATCATTTTCAAGATTGCCGATGATCAGGGACTGCTGCTGCTGGATCTTAAGGATCTGCGTTCGATGGTGCAGTACGTCGGTGATAATGCGGCTCAGTTCAAAACTGCCTATGGCAATGTGTCGGCTCAGAGTGTCGGCGCGATCCAACGGGCTCTGCTGCGCCTGGAAGAACAGGGCGGAGATGTGTTTTTCGGCGAGCCGGCACTGGACATCAGGGACTGGCTGGCAGTGGCAGATGACGGACGCGGTTATATCAATCTTCTGCATTGCGTAGAGCTGTTTCAGACTCCGCTGTTATATTCTACATTTTTATTATGGATGCTGTCGGAGTTGTATGACCTGCTGCCGGAAGCAGGCGATCCGGAAAAACCTAAAATCGTCTTTTTCTTTGATGAAGCGCATCTGATTTTCAAAGACGCGCCGAAATCTCTGCTCGATAAAGTTGAACAGATCGTGCGTTTGATCCGTTCCAAAGGCGTCGGCATTTATTTTATCACCCAGCAGCCTTCTGATATTCCCGATACTGTTTTGTCACAGCTGGGAAACAAGCTGCAGCATGCGCTGCGAGCTTACACACCTAAAGACCAGAAGGGGCTGAAGGCTGCGGCGCAGGCCTTTAGAGCCAATCCTGGTTTTGACGCGGCAAAAGTGCTGCCGGAGCTTGGCACCGGCGAAGTGCTGGTATCACTATTGGATGCTGACGGAGTGCCGACAATGGTGGAGCGTGCTTATGTCATGCCGCCGCGCAGCTATCTTGGCGTAGCTGACGACACGCTGCGCAACCAGCTGATAGCCTCCAGCCCGCTGTATAGTAAATATGCTGAAGCTGTAGACCGTGAGTCTGCTTATGAGATTTTGAGCGTCAAAGCCCAGCAGGATGCGGAAGCAGCAGCCAGGGCACAGGAAGAAGCGGCGCTGCAGAAAGAGCTGCGCAGCCGCAGCGCGGCTTCTAAAAAAGAACCGCCTACGGTCGCTGAAAAGCTGATCAGCAAAACGATGACGCGAATGGAAAATAAAGCTGTAGACACTATAGTACGCGGTATTTTTAATCAAATGAAAAAATGGTTTTAAAGGTGCTTGAAATGAAAAAGATTTTTGCAGCATTACTGGCTGTATTATTTATAACCGGTGCTGTGCTTGGCTGCGGCAAAACGCCTCAGACAGAGCTGAATCAGGCTAAACAGCAGGCTGCAGAGCAGGTGGCCAAAACCGCCAAAAGTGGACTGGCGCAGCTGCAGGGCAAGCAGGCGCAGTTCAAAGTCGAAGAAGGGCGCGCTTATACCGGTAAGGCTGAGGTAGCTTTGTATATCCATACCTTTCATAAATTGCCGGGAAATTTTATTACTAAACGTGAAGCCGAGCGCCTGGGCTGGAAGCATAAGGGAACGCTGAATGAAGTGGCGCCAGGTAAAAGTATAGGTGGCGACAGGTATGGCAACTACGAAGGATTACTGCCGCAGAAATCAGGACGCAGCTGGAAAGAATGCGATATTGATTACAAAACCGGTAACAGGAATGCTAAACGTCTGGTGTATTCTAATGACGGACTGATCTATTATACGGACGATCATTATAAAAGCTTTGAAAAATTGTATTAAGGAGGCGGCTGATGAAAACAGTAACTTTGGCACTGGCCAGGATGCAGTCGATCAGGCAGCTGCATAAATATCTGCGTGCGGAGCTTGAGCTGCCGGATTATTACGGTGAAAATCTGGACGCATTGTATGATTGTTTGACGGAAGTCTGCGAGCCTGTTATACTAAAAATACCGCAGGCGGTAGCCGCAGGTTCAGAATTAGGTTGGTATGGCGCAAGACTGCTTACAGTTGTACAGGATGCCGCCGCTGCAAATCCTAATCTTCAAGTAGAGCTTATTTAAAATATATGCAGTCTGCTCAAGCGGCAGGCTGCTTTTATTCTGTTTTACAGAGGGCGAAAAGAATGATTTTAAGTGTAGAGAAGCTGTCGCACAGCTATGGCGTCAGAACTTTGTTTAAAGATGTAACTTTTAATATTGAAATGGGCGATAAAATCGGTATTATCGGCGTCAACGGCACCGGTAAAAGCACGCTGCTGCGCGATATTGCACGCGGTGAAGCCGGTGACGGCGGCCGGATTACGGCAAATGGCAGCTGCGTGATCGAATATCTGCCGCAGAATCCTGATCATGATCCACAGGCAACGGTATTGGAACAGGTATTTCAGGGCGATTCGCCGCAGCTGGAATTACTGCGGCGTTATGAACGGGCGGCAGCGCTGGCGGCTGCTGATCCTGAGAACAGTGCGTTACAGAGCAGGCTGCTGGAACTGCAGCAGCAAATGGACAGCGCATATGCCTGGCAGCTGGAGAGCGAAGCTAAAGCGGTGCTTGATCAGCTGGGGATCAGTGATTTTAATCAGCCGATGGCGGAACTTTCCGGCGGGCAGCGCAAGCGTGTAGCACTGGCCGGAGTTTTGGTGCGTCCTTCCGATCTTCTGATTTTGGACGAACCTACCAACCATATGGATAATGAAACTGTGGCCTGGCTGGAACAGCTGCTTTTGAAGCGAAAAGGCGCTCTGCTGATGGTGACCCATGACCGGTATTTTTTTGACAGAGTGGTCAACCGGACATTGGAATTAGATGGCGGGCAATGCTATTTATATACAGGAAATTACAGCCTTTTTTTACAAAAGCGTGAAGAAAGACGCCAGTCGGAAGCTGCTGCTGCTCAGCGGCTGCGCAATGTTTACCGGCGTGAACTGGCCTGGATCAGCCGCGGTGCGGAAGCACGGCGGACAAAAAGCAGGGAACGCATCGAACGTTTTAACGAGCTGGAGCAGGAAGTGAAAAATATTTCTGCATCGGGAGAACTGGAAATGTCATCTGTCGGCAGCCGATTGGGGAAAACTGTGGTCGAGTGCGAGCATCTGGGACTTGACTACAACGGTGTGACCTATATCAAAGATTTCAGCTATATCCTGCTGCGTAATGACCGCGTGGGTATTGTTGGCCCTAACGGCAGCGGCAAAACGACGCTGATGGATATTCTGGCGGGAAAATTAGTGCCTGACCGTGGCAGTGTTCAGATCGGACAGACGGTCAGGATCGGTTATTTTTCTCAGCACAGCGAATTTCCGGACAGCGAACAGCGCGTGCTGGAATATATCCGCGATGTGAGCGATCACATCGAAACAAACGATGGGACAAGGATTACTGCCGCACAGATGCTGGAACGGTTTTTATTTCCTTCCGAGCTGCAGTGGGTGCCGGTCAATAAACTGTCTGGCGGAGAAAAACGGCGGCTGTATCTGCTGCGGGTTCTGATGGGTGCTCCCAACGTCTTGCTTCTGGATGAGCCGACCAACGATCTTGACATCCCGACGCTGTCGGTGCTGGAGGATTATCTGGACAGTTTTAATGGAGCTGTCATCGCAGTTTCGCATGACCGTTACTTTTTAGACCGGTTTGCCGGCAAAATTTTTGCCTTTATGGGTAATGGTGAGATCAGGCAGTTTATCGGCGATTACAGCAAATATGAAGCAGCGGCGGCCGAAAGCAAAGCAATGCTTGCAGGCGGTGCTAAAACCGGTACCGGCAAGGAGCGTATAGAAGCCGTTAAAAGCCAGTCTAAACAAATCAAGATGACTTATAAGGAAAAACTGGAATTTGAGCAGATAGAAACAATGATCGCCGGTGTGGAAGCCGAGCTGAAAATGCTGACGCTGGAAGTCAATAGCGCCGGCAGTGATTTTGTGAAGCTGGGCGAGCTTGCCGCGCAGCAGCAGGATGCCGAGCAGCGTTTGGAACAGCTTGTGGAACGCTGGGCCTATCTTACGGAACTGGCGGAGGCGAGCGGTGTTTTCTGAGCTGCCTTAAAATAGAAAGGGATAAATATGTTAGTAGACGAAAATTTTAAACAACGCCTGCGGCGGCTTTTTTCAGTGATGATCCCGATTTTGATTACTCAGACGGCGATCATGGCTATGAATTTTTTTGATTCTTCAATGTCTGGTCATGCAGGTGCGGTCGATTTGGCGGGCACTTCGATCGGCGGTAATATCTGGATGCCGATTTTTGTTGGCACTAATGGAGTTTTATTAGGCGCGATGCCTATAGTTGCTCATCTGTTAGGCGCTGATAAGCGCGATAATATTGGTAAGGTCATTCGGCATACGATTTTTTTGGCGATAGCTTTTTCGGCAGTTATCATTTTAATGGGCGTTTTATTTTTAGATACCCTGCTGACACATCTGCATTTGGAACCGCAGGTGCATTATATTGCCAAGATGTATATGGCGGCGGTGGCCGTAGGTGTGATACCGTTTTTTATGTCAACCTCGCTGCGCGCTCTGATAGATACTTTGGGACATACAGGTATCACAATGAAGATTTATTTGCTGGCGCTGCCGGTAAATGCCTTTTTGAACTACTGTTTTATTTTTGGAAAACTGGGAATGCCGCGTTTGGGCGGGGTTGGCGCCGGTGTGGCGACTGGTATTACCTACTGGCTGGAATTTGCTATTTTTGTCTGGATCGTGCATAAGCTGCCGGCTTTTGAGCATTTCCGGATTTTTAAAGACCGTTTCCATTTAGATATCAAACAGCTGCGTGAAAATCTCAGCATCGGTGTGCCGATTGGTCTGGCAATGTTTATGGAGGCCAGTATTTTTGGTGTAGTTGCACTGTTCATTGCCAAGTTCGGTACAGTCATCATTGCGGCGCATCAGGCAGCGTTGGGCTTTACTTCATTGCTTTATATGGTGCCGCTCAGTTTTTCAATGGCGCTGACGATTTTAGTTGGGGTCGAAGCAGGTGCCAAACGTTTTGAGGAAGCGCAGAAATTCAGTCGTATGGGCATTGCTCTCAATATGGCCATCGCGATTTTTCTGGCGGTGCTGGTTTACACTAACAGACCTTATATAGCCATGCTCTACACTACTGACCCTGTCATTATTGAAAAAGTAGTCGGCTTTTTGTTTTATGCAATCTTTTTTCAGTTGTTTGATGCGACGGCAGCGCCGATCCAGGGAATCCTGCGCGGGTATAAAGATGTTAAAGCAACCTTCTATTCCGGTTTTTTTGCCTATTGGGTGGTTTGTCTGCCCTTGGGCTGTTTCCTGGATTTTGTAATGGAGCATGGTCCTGCCGCATATTGGCAGAGCCTGGATATAGGCTTGTTTTTCTCGGCGGTTTTCTTAACGCTGCGGATGTTCTGGCTGCAGAAAAAGCTGGCACGTGAACAAATATAAAAACCGCAATAAATAAAAACTCCGGCTGTTTAGAAGCCGGAGTTTTGTGTTTAAGTGTACGCCTGTTTTAAAAAAATAAATAGCAAAATAACGCCGTAGAATACTTAGCCCCTTTGGGGCTAAATTTTTTT
>ERZ772805.109-NODE-109-length-96922-cov-8.801656_pt1 | contig 96922 bp, 81 predicted proteins | sample MGYA00511344_ERZ772805 | MGnify/ENA primary metagenome ERZ772805 (study PRJEB29015, sample SAMEA2737730) | human gut metagenome | biome: human gut; feature: human-associated habitat; material: faeces | place: China | collected 2012 ...
AAACTGCGTCAGCTGCTTCATATAATGTCTGGCGGTCAATATTCTTGGCTGCCTCTACGTATTTCTTTCCTCTTTTCATTATAAACCTCCTAGTGGTGTTATCGGAAGGATTCTATCTTTCCTCCCACATATTGAACAATCCCGGAAAAATTATAGGATTAATCTGTCCGCATGTTCTTCTATGAAATCTCTAATAATCAATTGAAAGTAATTAATCATTAATAATCAATTACAGTAGTTACAGATACATATAGAATTAGTCTTCTACAACGATACCCATACTCTTAGCAGTACCTTCGATCATAGATGTAGCTGCTTCGATAGTAGCTGCATTAAGATCTGGCATCTTAAGTTCAGCGATCTTCTGAACTTCAGCTCTCTTGATTGTAGCAACCTTAGTCTTGTTAGGAACACCTGAACCTGACTTAATGTTGCAAGCCTTCTTAAGAAGAACTGCAGCAGGTGGAGTCTTTGTGATGAAGCTGAAGCTTCTATCAGCATAAACTGTAATAACTACAGGGATGATTAAGTCACCCTGATCTGCTGTCTTTGCATTAAACTGCTTTGTAAATTCTACAATGTTAACACCGTGCTGACCAAGTGCTGGACCAACTGGTGGAGCTGGTGTAGCCTTGCCGGCAGGAATCTGTAATTTAATATATCCTGTTACTTTCTTTGCCATTTTGGCACCTCCTAAAAATAAATGTGGTAATTGGCGACCATCATAATATTACCCTGCCATCCATCCTTCAAGAATTGACCATCGTGCAATTCTTATGAATGAATTTACGCAGTAAATTCATTCTGGTCTCCCACGTCCCAGGATCGGGACTGCTTCTTACAATAACTTCACATCTGTGAAATCAATCTCGACCGGTGTTTCACGACCGAACATCTCAACATTAATTGTAAGGCACTGCTTGCCCTCATTAATATTGGTAATCTCACCAACTGTATCTTCCCATGCACCAGAGAGGATCATAACCTTATCGCCGACCTTGCCAGCGAACTGGATAACAGGCTTAACTTCCTGTTCTTCCTCAAGGCTTATGCCGAGATTCTTAATTTCTGTTGGTGTAAGTGGTACTGGCTTTGATCCAGGACCAACAAACCCTGTAACACCTCTTGTGTTTCTGACAACATACCAACTATCGTCGTTCATTACCATCTTCACAAGAACGTATCCAGGAAACATTTTCTTCTGAGCAGCTTTCTTAGAGCCATCCTTAATCTCCACTACTGTTTCAAGTGGAACGATAACTTCAAGAATCTGATCGTGAAGATTTCTGTTTTCAACTGTCTTCTCAATGTTAGCCTTCACCTTGTTCTCATAACCTGAGTAAGTGTGAACTACATACCATTTTGCGTCATCCATACAATCACCTATTCCTTATTTTACAATGAACTCAATTCCAAAGCGGACAATTAAATCCACAACTGCAATGATTACACCTAATAATACGGACACAGCCAATACAGCTACAGTTTCCTTAGTAAGCGACTGACGGTCTGGCCAAATAATTTTTGAAAATTCAGCTTTTAAACCTTTGAACCAGTTCTTTTTCTGCTTCTTAGCTTTTACAGTATCACCCATGAAATACTCCTCACTGTACTAATTACTTTGTTTCCTTGTGTAATGTGTGTGATTTACAGAACTTACAATACTTCTTTGTTTCCATTCTGTCTGGATGAGCTTTCTTTTCCTTAGTCATGTTGTAATTGCGCTGTTTACACTCAGTACATGCCAATGTTATCTTTACTCGCACAACTTCCACCTCCAATTATTATTTTTGTAGGTGTTAAAACACCAATTGGTTTCTTTGCCCGCCTAATCAATGTTGGGTTGTTGAAATTCAGGCACGCAAAAAAGACCGCTTCCATAGCCGTTCTAATATAGCACAGTACATTCCAACTCGTCAACAACTTTTTTAAAGAAAATATAGTGACAAAAAATGAACTTCATATTATAATATTTGTACAAAAACATACGATATATATAAGGAAATGGATTTCCTTACATTTTCTACCGATTATTACAGACAAGGAGGTGACTGTTATGATCAGCAGCGTGTACAGCTATTATCTTGCCCAGTATGGACATAAGACTAACTCAAAGTACGATACACACACTAAAGCACAATTAAAGAATACATATGGCAGAGTTCTGAAATCTAACAGTCAGACTCCTACATATAAGGCAGATATGTCAGAGGCTGCGCAGAAATATGCAATCGACCTTAAAGAGAATGCCAGAGAATTAAGTAACATTGCCAATGAGCTTTCAGGAAGCGACGGTCACGGCATGGTATTTAAGAAATCAGCAGTGTCAGACAATCCTGATGCGGTAACAGCCACATTTATAGGCGACAGCTCATCTGCCGATGATACAAGCCTTGATATAGAAGTCCGCCAGCTTGCAACAAGCCAGATTAATACCGGACATTACCTGCAACCTAACAGCCGCACAGTTAAGCCAGGAGATTATTCATTTGATTTGAACATCAATAATCTGACCTATGAATTCCAGTTTAATGTAGATGAGGAAGAGAGCAATTCTGACATACAGAACAAGCTTGCCAGACTTATTAACCGTTCCAATATCGGACTTAATGCTTCTGTAAGTGAAGACAGCCTCGGCAATACTGCGCTGAACATTGAATCAGACATGACAGGTGTAAGTGTAATCAAGCCTACAATATTTAACATCAGGCCTAATAACGATATTCAGACAGACAATCCTGATTTCGTGGAAGGTTTTGATGAGCCTACTATGGAGAAGAACACTAACTTCATTGAAACATATGGTCTTGACCGTGTAACACAGTATCCTAGCAATGCAATCTTTTCTGTCAATGGAGAAGAACGCTCATCTGCTTCGAATGACATAACAATTAACAAAACATTTGCAATATCATTTCATAATACAACTGACAAGCCGGCAACCATCAGTCTTAAAGATGATGCTGATTCAATCACAGAAAGCATTACAGAACTTGTTTCCGGCTACAACAGACTTGTTTCCATCGCCGCAGATAAAGAGAACGATAAGTTTGAGGGCAATGCCAAGTTAAAGAAAGAATTTTCAAGAATAATGAAGGCTTACCAGCCACAGCTTGAACGCAATGGACTTACAGTAAGTGATGAGGGTTCGCTTGAAGTTAATAAGGTGGTTATTCAGAAAGCTGCTTCTGACGGCACACTTTCCGATGTATTTAACGCTTTGGATTCATTCAAGAAATCAATCCAAAGAAAGGCTGATGATATCTCCATCAACCCTATGAACTATGTAAACAATAAGATTGTCGCTTATAAGAATCCACATAAGCCTGTGAATGACCCTTATAATCTTTCTGCCTACTCAGGCATGATGTTTAATGGCTATATCTAACTACCATAATATAAAATAAGGCATCCGTCTGGTTCATGTAATACATAAACCGGCGGATGCCTTTATGTTTCTTATTATTCATTAATCAGTCTGCTTCCTGCATCATGTAACTGCTTAACAAATGTACTAAGCCTTACAAGTGCTTTAGAAACATCCACATCATCATCAGCCTTTACAGCCTCTGAAAGCTCCTTAACGCCAGCATTAGCTTCTGCCTCGTCAACTGCCCCAGCCTCAATAATATCCTTAGTTCCATTATATACTTCAAAAAGCCAGTTAAGCCCTTCAATAATAACATTCACCGCATCATGAGTCTCTGGAAAAGGAACTCCTGAAAGTTCTTCTGAAACTTTCTCTATTGCTCCAATAAGCTTCTCGCTGTAAGGAACAGCTTCCTTAAGTACATCTATCTGCTGCTGTCTGTAATCATCCATGATTCTAATCACCTTTCTTTATGAACTTATAGAATATATATCGGCTGGATTGGTGGAAAGTTAATATTAATCACCAATAAACTCGCATACAGCTTCCTCATCAACCGTGCCATCAGACTTTCTTGGCAAAGGTTCTTTTCTTAACACAATCTTCTGAATCTCCCAGCGGTAACCTTTTTTCTCGTTATACTTGTCAATACGTCTCTTGAATATATCCTCAGTTGCACTCTTATCAATAGGCACAATAACCGCCGTAAGCCTGTTATTGTAAAATATTATAAAACCTTCTGCAACTCCATTAATAGCTGTAATCTGTTCATTAGTTCTTACACGGCTTATCTTCTCACCTGTAGGCAACAGAATAATATCCGGATTGCGCTGCAACAGAACAAGTCTGCCGGCATTGTTAATCCTTCCGTAATCACCTGTATGATACATACCGTCTTTTAATACATTTTCAGTAGACTCCACGTCATTATAATAGCCTTTCATGACACATGGTCCACTTACAATAATCTCTCCATCATCAGCAATAGATACTGCATTATTATCAAAAAGAGTATACGAACCATCGTAAAGCTCATTAACCCCTACACAACCCGAAGTCTCTGTCATTCCATATATATTATAAACCTTCAAATCACTGTCACAGAGATTCTCAAAAAGTCTGAACGGGCAGCTTGCACCACCTATGATAATAGTATTGAGTTCTTTATTAAACCCACTTATAGCTCGCTGATAGTCAATCATAGAAGGAGTACCTATAAGAATAGTTGGATTATAATAATAAGTATCTGCATCAACATGTCTTAAGCCTCTGCCTATACACACCATAGCACCATTATACAGAGGCCATATGAGGCTGTATATAAATCCAAATTCATTATGAAGCGAAATCTGTGCAAGCACAATATCATCACTTGTACATTCAACCCTGCTGTTTATAGCCATAACAGCATTAAGAATATTATCAACAGACAGAACAACCGGCTTATCACATTCATTAGCTGTAGCCGTAAACATGATAATATCGCCCTCCTGCGTATTCTCATCATATATAAGTCCGTCAACATTATCCTTCTCAGCACTTGATATGATAATAGAATTCTCATCAGAGAGAATATACTGGTTAGTAGATGTCAGTGTATAATTAACTTCCGTCTTCTTAAGAAGGTCAACCCTCGAATCATGAGGAAGGAAGAAATCAACAAGTGCAAGCTCCTTTCCCGCAACAATCGTTCCGAACATATTAACGATCCATCTATATGAAGCCGGCCCGAATATTGCAATCCTCTTTCCTTCAAATTTCTGAAAATGTAATGCCTTCTTAGTTACATCATCAAATAGCTTCGCATAAGTAACCTTCATCGTATCATAAACGACAGCCACAGCGTCTGGCTGGCTCTCGGCATTACTCTTTAACATATTATAAAATGTATTCTTATCTGTCATGATTTTCTCCGTTCTTTAAAAAATAACAACATTGCCATATACATATTACACTTTTCTAAAATTGTCTGCCACCTGATATAATATATCAGGTGTAACATCACAATCCAGAAGTTCAACTAATAGCTGATAAAACTCTTTCATGCTTGTCTTAATATATGGATTATTAACACATCCTGGCATTGCCTCAAGTACATCATTCTTTAACTGAATATACATATCATATGGAGGTTTTTCATACCTTAAACAAATCACCTTCATAGTCCCTAGATACCATGTAAACAACAAATCCAGTTCAAGTTCATCATGAAAACAATCCCACACTCCCCTTTCCTTAAGTTGTTTATACAAAAGCATATTAGAAATCATAATATCCTTATGATATTCAGCATTCTTAGATAGTACAGTTGACTTAGGATTGACATAATAATGATAAAAAATTCTGTCTACAAAGGCAATTCGTCTGGCATATACATGAAGCAGCGTTCCATAATATATATCCTCATAAGCAATCCCCTCGGGAAAAACAATATTATTGTTTAATAACAAATCCCGCTTAATTATCTTATCCCATACAACATAACTCATTTCATTGGTTACAAGCAGCTCTCTTCTCTTACTATCCATATCTATATATATTTTCTTCACTGAACCAGTTCCAGGATTATCAATTATGCCATTACCTGCATCACGCATTGATCGGCATACAACAATATCCTGATTACCTGCATACGCCTCATCAAGCAATGTTTTATACATATCAGGTTCAACCCAGTCATCACTGTCAGTATAACCTATATACTCTCCCGAAGCATAAGAAACTCCAATATTTCTTGCCTTACCCATCTTTCCATTCTCATCACAATGAATAGCCATTATAAGTTCAGGGAATCTCTGTTCCCAATCAGTAATATGCTTCCAAGTATCATCAGCAGATGCGTCATCAACAAGGATAATTTCGTACTCTGAATGTGAAAGCGTCTGATTAACCAAAGAATTCACGCATCTGTCAATATATTTTTCAACATTATAACATGGTACAACAATACTTAGTTTTTTCACTCCAATTCCCCCATATTATCTGAACACATTATAAACTAATTAAAATTATAACATTTGCCATAGCAATTGCCAACCTAGTTAATATATAATAGTTTACATAAATATTTTGTAAAAGGGGATACTTATGAAAATATACATATACAGATATGGCAGTCTCTGTGAGCCTGATATAATAGATGCCTTTAAACGCATCGGATTAGAGATTGTTGAAGAAAGTGCTGAGATATATAATAAATCAATCATACCATCCGAAAGTGCGGCACTTGCCTCTTCTGTGCTTACTAAAGGAGGATTCGCATTTGCATTCACAATCAACTTTTTTCCATGGCTTTCAGATATATGCCAGCTTCTTAACATAACATATATAAGCCTTATCGTTGACAGTCCTGTTCTTGAATTATATTCAAATGCTATTTCCAATCCTGTAAACAGGATATTTCTTTTTGACAAAATGCTTTATGAAGAATTCGAACAGTACAACAAAGGACACATTTTTCATATGCCGCTCGCAGCTAACACTTCAAGAACCGACGAAATAATCAGTCTCGCTTCTTATTCTGATAAGAAAAAATATGCCAGCGACATATCATTCATCGGCTCAACCTATCAGGAAAAATGTCCATTTAATAACGCTGTACTTTCCGATTATGAAAGAGGTTTTGTTGACGGAATTATTAATGCACAGATTGGTGTGTATGGTTTTAATTTTATAGAAAGCATGCTAACAGAAGATATGGCAGAAAAACTTCTTGAAAGCATACCTGACCATTATGAATTTCCTGCCAGCTCACGAAAAAACATCAAAGCACTTGTTGCACAATACTATTTAAGTGTAAAAGTTGCCGAACAGGAACGTTTGAGAATGTTGCGCATGCTGTCTGATAATTTCAACGTCGATATATACACCGGAAGCGATACTTCAGGCATGCCTGATATACATAATAGGGGTTTTGCAAAATCCCTGACAGAGATGCCGCTTATATTTAATAACAGCAAAATCAATATCAATATCACTGCAAAATCAATCCGCTCAGGATTATCTCTTAGAATATTTGATGTTCTTGGCTGTGGCGGTTTCCTTATAACCAATTATCAGGCTGAACTTCCGGAATTCTTTGAAATTGGCAAAGACCTTGTAGCTTATGAAAGCGAAACACATTTGAAAGAATTATGTTCATACTACCTTGAACATGATGACGAAAGAAAAGAAATAGCAAGGCATGGTTACGAAACAATTAAAAAATATCACACATATGATATCCGTGTCCTGCAGATAATAGATAAAGCGTTTCCTGCCCATTAATGGGTAGAAAACGCTTTAATGCTAATTGAACACAACATCAAACATTTCTTTAAATCTTACATCATAAGTATGAAACTCTGATATCTTTCCATATCCATTCGCTGCTATCTGTTTTCTCTCATTGTCATGTGAGAGATAATATCTGCATTTATCGCTAAGATCATCTACAGATTCATACATAACCATATCCTCTCCTGGAACAAACCAGTCATAATAATCAGCCTGATAATTAGACATAAGAAAGCCACCTGCTCCCATTACATCCATTCCTCTGAGTGGAATTCCTGATTTAATACTTCTCAATGTAATATTAAGATTAATTCTTGTATTATTAAATATATATGGCATATCATTATAATAATCAACAGGTCCCCTGTTATTCACATTCAGCAGCATTGGTGTTTCATTAAATGTAAACAGATTAACCATGTATTCTTTTCCAAAATCCCGTCCAAGCCTTGACATAATCTCTGTCCTGTCATCATTAGCCATCTTTCTTGCAAGAAAATAATCAGCATACAGATATTGTATTGTTTCAACTCCATCGTTATTTGGCTCCAGTGGCAGACTATTAAGCATATCTTTAAGAATCTCTCCATTAAGCACCTCTTCAAGAAAGAAATGCCCATACACTTTTCTCTGTGCATTCATAACAGAATCCAGATATCCTCGTGTAAAATCAGATATACCATCTAATTTATCATACAGATTATGCTTTTCATTATACATTGCTCCAACAAATGCTATATCCCCACCATATACCTCTGTGAATCTGCTTCTATTCTGCTCCTGAGCAGCAGACATTCTCTTCATTCTGTCTGTATTAACCGCTAATGGAACATAATACACAGTATTTATACCCTCTTTTTTTAATTCCATATATTGAGTTTTATCAAATATAAACACATAATTACATGTATTAATTATCGTATACGAATACAACAAAACCTGAGGGCTGTCATAAACTAATGCTATATATGGAACATTTCTTGCCTTGCAATTATTAGATATAACAGGGCTATAATTAAATGTGAATACGCAATCATATTTCTCTCCATTTATTCCCTCGCTAAACTTCTCTTCAAACAACCTGTCAAATTCCGGACTCACCCTGTTTCTATACTCATCTGTCTCTACAACAGTATATTTGTACCCCTTTTTTTCAAGACATTCTTTAACATCTTCTGTTCCAAAATTATTATATTCAAAAATAAGTATATTCATCAGGAAATTTCCTTTCTTAATATTTCCATCATTTTAGAAATCTGATTATCATATGTAAACATTTTTATAATCTTATCCTGTCCGTTTCTTGCTATTCTCTTTCTCTTCTCATCATGCTTAATATAGAACTCTGCTTTGTCACAACATTCCTCTGAGTCAATGAATGTTACATAGTCATCTCCATCATTCATATATTCACTTAACTCATAACAATAATTAGTAAGAAGAAATCCTCCTGCCCCCATTATATCTAAAGCTCTTAATGGAATGCCTGTCTTAATATTTCTTAATGTTATGTTAAGATTAACTTTGCTATTAGCAAACATCACCGGCATCTCTTTCATATAATCAATATATCCTCTTTTTCTTACCGCAGGCAGACATTGCTTCTTAGAATCAGAATATAATGTCACATCGCATTTTGAAGATAGTATTTCTAACATTTTGATTCTTTCCATAGATGAAATATTCTTTTTAATCATATTTAATGCCAGTTCCGTGTCCTTAATAAAAAATTCTTTTTCTTTCGAAAAACTTACATATCTATTCAGTCTTTGATTATAATAATCATCAAAAAGTTCTTCTATCAAATCTGTTCCTGGCATTGTAAGTTGTGCTAATTCCAGACTTTTCATATATCCCTTTTCATAATCTGGTAATCCTGCTATACTTTCAATAAAATCCACTTCATCATTATACAGATTTCCCATAAACGCAACACCATTGTTTACATATTTCCAGCTTACAGTTGTTGCTTGTTTAATAACATTGTTCACTCTCTCAATATTCACTGCCAATGGAAGATGATATATATGTGAAACCCCAAGCTTTTTTACCCGTTCAACTTCTGATAAATCGAAATGAAACATATAATTATAAGGATTGAATACCATCTCCGAATACATAGTCATACATGGGCTGTCATATATCCAACAGACATATGGCGTCTTATTTCTCAACGCAATCTTAGAAATCAGAGGTATAAAATTACACGAAAAAATAAAATCATATCCTTTTCCAGACTGATTTGCCCTATTTAATTCAGATTCTAATCTTTCAAGAAACTCAACATCTTTTATATAACTTTTTAACTCATATTCAAAGGAACTGACTTCATATCCCATTTTTATAAATGTCTGGATTACATCTGTTTTTATTATCTCATTCCATGTATAATATAATATTTTCATATATTAATTACCTAGTCTATGCTAACGACAATCCCTTCATATACTCACTTGCACAATACTCTAATTCTTTATCAGTCAGATTCAGTTTATCAATCAATTCAAGGCTTTTCATCTCCTCTTTTACCCCTGGTAAGCCAATATACGGATTATTTCTGTAATCCGGTACATATTCTTTTACCGTTTTTGCCATATAGCGCAACATAACAGCTAACATAGGCATCCCTCTGCCTGCCATAAAGTAAAACGTCTCCGCATAAAAAGAATATATAAAATACAAGTCAATCTCATCTTTATATTCGTTAAAAAAATCCGATTGGAGCATTGTTAAATAAACATTAAGCTGAACCTGAAGATGTTGAACCATTGTAGAAGGATTATTCATATATGATAACATTGTACCTTTTTCATTATATCTGTAATAATAAAGCTTTGTTTCTGTAACCGCTACCTTGTTCACATAGAATTTCATTGGATATGTAAACATGGGCTCTTCATATGCAACTCCTTCTGCATATCTTACATTAGCACAATCAATTAATGATTTACGGTATAATTTAGTTGTACATGATTCATTAAGTATCTGTGAATTTAACAATTTTTCTTTTCTATTGCATGAATAATCTACTATCTTGTAATCAATATTATCTATTGCACGAGACATTTCTTCAGGCTTGTCTTTTGTTTCCATATATCTGAACTGTACCACATCACATTCATTCTTATTCATAATATCAACAAGTACTTTATACATGTCAGGATGAATCCAGTCATCAGAATCAACAAAACTTATAAAATCTCCTGTTGCATATGATAAGCCAATATTTCTTGCTGTTCCCTGCCTGCCATTCTTTTCACATAAAACAAGCATAATATTGTCCGGATATTTTTCTTCATATTTTTTCAAAACACTTACAGTCTCATCTGCAGATGCATCATCAATCAGAATAATCTCCAGATGTTCAAGCCCTATTGTCTGAGCTACAATACTATCAAGACACTCTGATACCATATCCTTAACATTATAACAGGGTATAATTACTGATATCTTTTCCCCACTCATAAACTTCTCCTATATTTCTAACAACGTCTTTAACCTGTCATCAAAAGAAAACTTTTCGCGAACCTTTCTGTGACCATTCTCTGCTATTCTAATACGTTTCTCATCATGTTTCAGATAATACATAACTTTCATAACCATATCTTTCATATCTTCATAAACAACAAGATCGTTACCCACATCAAAGTATTCAAATAATTCTGGTTGTGCATTAGTTAATACAAAGCCTCCACATGCCATAACATCAAGAATTCTTAACGGAATTCCTGTCTGAATAGTACACAGGGATACATTAAGATTAATACGGCTCTTCCTGAATATATCCGGCATCTGTGTATAATAATCTGCATATCCACAGAAATTAACTTTTTCCAGTCTTTTATCAACATCTTTAGAATATACATTAACATTGCATCTGTCCTGAAGCAATGCCAATGCTGTAAATCTCTGTCTTCCTGTAACTTCCTTAGCAAGAGTATATGAAAGTTCTCTTCTAGATGCATTGAATACACCATCTCCTGCCTTACTAAAATCAAGATTGATATTATTAACCAGTTTCTCATCCAGCATCTCATCTATTATAAACCCACCGGATATCTGACTCTGTGCTGCTATTATTCCTTCAAGGTATCCCCTGTTATACATACTTAATCCACCACATAAATCAGAATATTCCGACTTATATAATTGTCCAAGCAGTGATACATCACATACATACTCATCATAATATGAGCGTACTCCACCAAACACTTCCGGGTCAGCTGCCAAAGGTAAATACTCTGCCCCATCTACACCCTGAATTCTGAATTCTTCCGCCTGCATCCTGTCAAAAAAATATATCTTATTGCATGAATTCTTCATAGTATCCAGATGCCTTATATGCAGAGGCGAATCATATACCCACGAAATATACCTGATTCTCATCTTCTCACATATGTCAGATATAATCGGCATATAATTAACCGATAAAACACCCGAATAATTTCCTTTCTCAAGCCTGTCAATAAATCTTCTTTCAAATGCATCATCCTTATCCCAGTTATCAGCTATATCATAATACACTTCATATTCAATTCTAAGCTTCTTTAATGCATTTTCCATCCCCTTCTGCATAAATGCATTCCACTGATAGAATAATATCATTACATTCTCCTTATCAAAAAAGGAGCCGAAGCTACGATTATTATCGTTAAGCTCCAGCTCCTAAAGTACTATATTCTATATTACTGTAAGAGTGAAAGAACACCCTGTGTCTGCTGATTAGCCTGAGAAAGCATTGACTGTCCAGCCTGTGCGAGAATGTTGTTCTTGCTGTACTCAACCATCTCTGTAGCCATATCTGTATCACGGATACGAGACTCAGCTGCTGATGTATTCTCAGATGTTGTATCCAGGTTATTAATAGTATGCTCAAGTCTGTTCTGGATAGCACCTAACTTAGAACGCTCCTCTGAAACCCTATTAATAGCCTTCTGAATAAGTGACATAGACTGCCCAGCAACTGCATTAGAGCTAACCTTAATTGCATTATACCCAATGCCAAGAGCTGATGCCTTCATACTCTTAATGCTTACGCTGATAACCTGTCCTGAAAGAGCACCAACCTGAAGACTCTTTCCTGTGAAATCACCATCAAGAAGATTCATTGTATTAAACTGTGTAGTAGAGTAGATTCTGTCAAGCTCTGAAGTAAGCTGTGTAAGCTCCTGCTGTATAGCACTTCTATCTGATGATGTGTTAGTATCATTAGCTGCCTGCGTTGCAAGTTCATTCATTCTCTGTAAGATTGAATGAGATTCATTAAGTGCACCTTCTGCAACCTGAATAAGAGAGATACCGTCTTCTGCATTAGATGAAGCCTTATTAAGACCTCTTATCTGGCTTCTCATCTTCTCTGAAATTGAAAGACCTGCTGCATCATCTGCTGCTCTGTTAATTCTATAACCTGAAGATAACTTCTCTGTAGACTTAGAAAGGGCACTTGTTACTGTTCCCATCTGTCTGTTTGTGTTCATAGCTGAAAGATTGTGCTGTACTACCATAATGTAATTCCTCCTTGATAATAAATCTCCTATATAATATCTAATCTTTACTGTACAGATTAAATAGTGATTACTAAATAATGTTTATCACTTATGTATTATTTATCGGAGCCATCATGAAATACTTAACCCCTGTTCATAAAAAAATTTGAAAATTTTACCACATCATCATTAAACTTTGATTTTTCCTGTTTTATCTGATCTATATAATATTCGAAATCCTTCCTTGCTTCATAAAAGTTATCACATATATAATGCATGCAATTCTCTATACCTTCATAATCTGTTTCATTCTCAAATTTATATCTGTCCGGAATCGGTACATCTTCGTAATATCCGGCACTTCCCCTGCGGTTAGTTATTACACAACAACCGCATACTGCAGCTTCTCTTGGAATCCTGTCCTTCCCTGGATGTCCTCCAAAATCGATATATATTCTGGCAATATGCATATAGGCAGTCATGTCTTCCTCTGTAAGTCCTATAAGTGGAATCCATTTGAGCCATGACGAAGTTCTCTCCATAACTGGCTTAATTCTGTCCAGTCCTTTCTTGGGATTATACAGAACAATATTCTGCCTTAGAATCTCGGGTACTTCTGTCATATATATATCACCGATATAATCTGATACATACATTATATTCTTCTCATCAGCACCTACAACATCTCTCACATACTCATATGCATACTTTGACTGTACCAGATGTAGTACAACTTCTTTTCTTATAACATCAATATCCCTGCCATCTGTATTAATAAGATAATTATCAACACTCATCCACCAGAGTACTTTATGGCAATGTTTTATCAAGGGAATAAGTCCCGTTGCTCCTTCATTAAACACAACAACACTGGTGTCCTGTTCTATCTCAGATAACTGCTTTGCATGAAATGTATTATATTTAATATATTTGTCGCTTGCATTCACATCCTGAGGATTAATATCATTAGATTTTATGTAATACATATATGCTTCCAAGCCTGCATCATTAAGCCTGTGGCACATCTGATGTGCAAGCTCCGGTCCGCCGCTTTCAATCTCTGCAGGACATACATTATAAAATGTCATCTCATATCCTCCAATATTCTTTTGATATTGTCAAAATAATTATCTATATTGTACATTTCAACTGATTTTCTGCAATCAATTCTATCACACAGTTTAACTTTTCCTTCATATATCTCATCCAACAAATGTGCAAGACCTATTGCATCCTCATTTTTAAAGAAATATCCATTCTCACCATGCCGTACATAGTCAATAACCCCGTCAACAGGAGTAGATATAACTGTCATTCCCATCGACAAGGCTTCGGCACCTGTCAACATAAACCCTTCATATTCCGAAGCACATACCAGTGCAGAAGCATCTTTACAATACTCCCATGGTGAATCCTTCCAGCCAAGAAACTGCACCTGATCCTGCTGCTTAAGATATGCTGCAATCTCCTTAAGTTCATCTTCTGACTCCCCTGAACCGACAATCTTGAACTTCCACTTGTGTCTTGCTCTGTATAAAGCTTCAAGTATAACATCAACCCGCTTGACATCCTGAAGTCTTCCAACATAACACAGAGTATTATTATCAATAGGCTTTTCTATAAACTCCTGCATATTAACAGGATTTCCGACATAATATGTAACAGCATCCGGACATAATTCCTTAATTCTTCGCTCATTACTTCTGCTTATACATATATGAGCATCTGCCATAAGCATCTCCCTGACACTGCCAAACCCAGATTGTTCATATTCATCTATGCTGCTATGAACCCATGAAACAATCCTGAAATCCAGCTTTAAAAGTCTCTTAACCGCATCTGCCACAACACACATTGCTGGCCAGTTAACAGCTACGCATATATCCGGTTTTCCATACAGATTAATAAACCCTGCATAATTTCTTGTAAAATGTGTAAGTCTTGCATTAATATCCACTTCTTCGCATGCGTCAAATGCATATGCCCTATCATATCCTTCAAGATATTTTATTCCTGAAGACATATGAATAACTCTTACATCATATAATTCACGCGGCAGATTCTTAGTCCATGCTCTTATTACATTCTCAATACCACCACATCTTCCACCTACAGGAGAAAGAATATCTATTACCATAATAACCTCTCCAGATAATCATTCTATGATATGCACATAACCTTCACATAATCTTCCGATTTATCACGCATAATTTCCATCCCTTTCTGAATTGCGTCAAGCGGATATTCATGCGTTATAAACTGTTCCGGATCAATCCGTCCATCTGCAAGCATATTAAGCACATAATGCCAGTCATCACCTGATTCTCCTGCATATGATGAATTCCACGTTCCACTAAGCTTTAACTGTTTTCTTAATATCTTCCAGTATGTATCCTTTGGTATATTCATCTCAGAATATGGATTACCAACTAGCACAATATTTCCTGCTGGTGCAGCAAGTTCTATTGCCCTGTTTATTGTCTCATTCTTTCCAACACATTCAAATACATAATCTGCCACAACATTATCTACATTATAATGTTCGTCATCAACTCCAAGTTTCTGTGCAAAATGCTTCTGCATGTCTTTATTACCCTCAACATAAACATTTTGTATTCCTTCAGCTTTAAGAAACATCGTAAGCAGAAGTCCTATTGTTCCCAGTCCTATAACACACACAGATGAATCCTTTTCTATATAAAATCTTCTCATTGCATGCACTGCAACAGCCATTGGTTCCATCATTGCAGCCTGCTTGTAAGATACATTATCCGGAAGTTCAATAAGATTCCATTCTGGTACAGCTGCATATTCAGCAAAACCGCCGTTACACCTTGAACCAAGATAATTATAATTACTGCACATTTCATACATCTTTTTCTTACAGTTTATACACTCTCCACATGGTATCAGCGGAAATATTCCTACTCTCTTTCCCCTCCATGAAAAATTGTCATCTGCTGTTTCTATAACTTCACCTGAAAATTCATGCCCGGTAACAATTGGATGAACATGTGCACCGGTTTTATATATTCTTGGAATATCTGAGCCACATACTCCTGCTGCCTTTACCTTTACTAATACCCAGCCTTTCTCTATCCGGGGCTTATCAGTCTCTTCATACCGTATGTCTCCTATACCATGTAATACCTGTGCTTTCATAATTATTGTTCTCCCGAAACCTTCCTTTTACTTCATAACTCTTGCTTTAAATATATACTGATATGCATCAAACTGCTCTATATCTGCTGAGCCTGATATACATTGTAATGCATTAATAAACTGATTTTTTTCTTCATCAGATACATCTATTCCTAAAGCCTTACCAGACACAACTCCTCTATATTCAGCAGAATATCCCGCCTGTGTAAGCATTTCAACACACGACTTCATAGTAAACATCTTAAGATGAGTCTTATCCAGAATACCCTCATCTGCATATTCCAGATTACCTCTTAACAAAGGCAGCATAACCGTTATATTCATAAAATTAGGAACACTGACAATAAGTGCTGCATCATTTTTCATATATCTTCTGATTTTCTCTAATACTTTCTGTGGTTCTCTTAAATGCTCCAACACATCTGCAAATATAACATAATCAAAATAATCATCACGATATGGAAGCGCATCCATCTCTTCAATATTTCCCTGTATTATATCCAAATTATTAGCCCCTATATCTGCCACAGCCCCAATAAGCTCTATACCTTTAACTTCCGCATGTGGCCATAAATATTTAATTTTTGCAAGTGTAGCCCCACATCCGCATCCAATTTCAAGGACATGAATAGGCTTATCTTCATCATCTTTTATAAATTGAATAATCTCATTCCGTGATTTTGAATAATAATCAATATCAAATCCCCATTTTTCTTTAAAAACTTTTCTATTATTTCTGGACAGTCTGTTTTTCTCTTCCACATCATTGTTAAAACTAAAAGACCCACAATGAAATATAAAACTGTTATGACATACAATACATTGATATCCAGCCTTCTGTATTCTGATTCCAATGTCATCATCTTCATAATATCCTTTACCATATCTTAAATCCAGCAGACCAATCTGATCAAGTACATCACGCTTTATAATAACCGCAAAACCAGCCAGCCACACTTTGTTCTCGTATGGATAATATTCCGGAATATTATTTTTCGTGGCATAATATATGTACTCAGATACAGAATCAAATACTTCTGTAATATTCTGAAATCCACCATTATTTGACATACAGCTTGTTGCTCCAATCCTGTCATTCTCATACAGCCCCATCCGCATCCAGAATATAGCATTAGGAGATACAACAGTATCATTATTCAGTAAAAATATATCATAATCAGGACTTGATGCTTTAATCCCCTGATTACACGCAGCACCAAATCCCTTATTATCCTGATTCTTTATTAATGTGATATCATTCTGACTCTCTAACCACTCTGTAACTCCGTCTGTTGATGCATTATCGACAACGACAATTTCATAACTTGAAGAAATATTATTGATACGGATACTCTTTATGCAGGCTTTCATTACATCTTTAGAATTATATGAAACAATCACGATAGATAAAGGTTTTACTTTAATGCCACATGAACTTATTTCAGACATAACCCCTGAAATATATGCTCTGTCATCTTTATTATCACAATAAAACAACGCATTTTCATAGCACAGATATGCTTTATCAATATTATCCTTAAGATAATACTCTCCCAAAGCAAAATATAATTCATAATCATTATAATTATCTTTCAGTCCTGCTCTTATCACATCAAAGCTTTCCTGCCATTTCCCCTCTGACTGCAGTCTGGCTATATATTCATATATATTCTCCATCCTCATTACACCTTATCCCTTAAAACTCTGCTGTAAATCTATCCATATCAACCTTCGTTGTTATCTTGTAATTATTCTCATCTCCCGGAATCATCACAATATCCATTCCTGCCATAATTGCAGGTTCCGTGGAACCATTAACTAAAAGAATCTTATCCGGAAGTAAAGTCTCATTTGCCTTAATATATGGTTTTAATCTGAATAATTCCGGAGCCTGTCCGGCATATACTTTGTTCCTGTTAATAAGAGATGAAATTGCCTTCCCGTCTTCACTATAATATACCGTATCCTTCATAGGCAGAACCGGAAGTACCCCATCATGTCCGGCAACTGCCTCAACGCACTCATGTATAAGCTTATCTGTTAGAAACGGTCTTGCTGCATCATGAATAAGAACATTAACATCTTTCTGCTCATCCGATAATGAAGCTTCAATTGCCCTAAGCCCATTATATATGGATAACTGCCTGTTACTACCCGGACATGCATATCCCTTAAATTTATTAATTTTCTTAATGTGCTGCTGCCACATTTTATCTGCAACAATCCACACTTCATCAATATCCTTTGAATGTTCCATTGTCTCAAGACAATAATCAATAATCATCCTGCCATTGACCCTAATATACTGCTTTGGAATATCTGTTCCTAGTCTTGTACCAGTTCCACCGGCAAGCACTAATGCTATATTCATAACGCTCCTTTACATCTTAAACAAACCATCCGTAATATCCTTATACACATATTCAGACGCCTTAATCCCATTCTTAGAATAATAATCCAATTCTTCTAAAAATACAGCTTTTCTTTCCTTTTTCATATAATCATTTCCATTAATTACAACATCATTAACAAAGCTGTCAATTCCCATATAATCATGTCCATCCACTTTGTAATGAGCCTTAATCAGAGCCTCTCCAAGTTCATTAAACCTCTGTTCCGGTCGTTCAAGAAACAGCATTGGTTTATCAACATACATATACTCTCCAACAAAAGATATAGAGTCATTGATAATACCATCAGAAGTATCAAAAAGTGCCAGATAATCCCCTTCTTCACAAACAGATGCATTCGGCATCTTTCTGAATTCGTCCAGATATGCCTCATATTCTTCAATTGATTTCATATATCCATCCAGAACAAGGGAATTTCTAAGATTAGGATGAGGCTTGAATATAAATGAGACACTGTCTTTATATTTCTTTGCCAGATATATATAAAAATACATATTCTTATTAAATGTTGAAAAAGATAATATATTATCATCTCCCAATGAAAAATGTGGTGTAATGAGAATCTTCTTATAGCTGTATATATCTGTCCCCTCCGGAACAGACCATATACTTCTAAGCCTTTCTTCTGAATAGTCATGCTTTTCCAGAAAATAATCCATCTTAATATATCCGCTGTTAACTACATTCTTTGCTTTTAGTGCCTGATATTTCTGAAAACCTGTATAATCCTTCTTTGTTTCAGTATATACCTTCCACATAACATTCATGAAATCTTTGTTATACATGAATTTTTCTGCATATCCCCTATCTTGTGAATTACCTACAGTAAGTCCATACGAAATATACACATTAAGCACATATAAAGGCAATCTGGCAATCTGATAGTTCTTTGCAATATCACTATACCACGGTGTAACATTTATCACCACATCAGGAATACCACCTATTTCCTCCCAGCCAATTATCTCCTCAGTCTGGAAATCATATATTTTTTTCACATTATAACCACCTGCCATGAAGAAATCATAAGTCTGTGAATATGTCTTTCCTCGTTCTTCCTTAGTTCTTCCTATTAACGGAACAGGAACCACCTGCGGCTCAAATCTGTCATCAGCCTCTAATTTTCTGTAAATATATTCTGCCGGCCATTCTGCTGCTGATATTGGGAGAAATGTGACCTTTATCTTTTCATTGGCTGTCAGCCTGCGTTTTATATTACATTTTGCACATTCAATGGCGGCATCATAACAATAATTATATAACCTCATACCACCAGTCATTGCACGCGTCACATAAAACATAGCTATAAGATGCTCATATGTCAGTACAGATGACTGATAATTTTGAAAAAACAGATTTCCGCTATTCTCCAGATATTCAGTAAATTCATTTGCCAGCTCTATAACATTATCTTCTGACACCTGCTCTGGAACATTATCAATTATCATAACTGTCTTATCTCCTTTAATATATCAGCATATGGTCTTCCCTTCCCAAAAAGTAATGTAGTTCCCAGAACAAACCCCCTCACTCCCATAGGAGCAAATGTAGATATCTTATCTGCACCGCATGCACCATCCCAGTACACTTCAAAATTCATCTCTTCTCTAATCTTAAGAAGTCTCTCTATCTTCTTGCCAACATATGGAAGATACATCTGCCCCGCATTTCCTGGATTAACTGACATTACAAGAACCTTATCTACAATCTGCAGCATCTCCATAACAGTCTCAATACTTGTACCAGGGTTAATAGCTATGCCCGGAATAAGCCCTGCATCAATTATCTTCTGTAAAGTAGTAGACGGATGATATTCTGCTTCTGGATGAATATACACAGTATCCCCTTCCTTAAGTGAATTAAGGAACAGACTAATATGCGTATTAGGATGTTCAATCATAAGATGGACATCTAATGGCTTGTCCGTTGCAGAGCGGATATACCGCATATCATTAAGTGACATTGCAAAATTAGGCACATATCGTCCATCCATGATATCAATATGGAACGAATCAATTCCCGCTGCCTCTAGTTCTTTAACTTCTTTCTCTAGATTGCCAAAATTGGCACACATCATAGATGCTGTTAATTCTGTGTACATATATATTCCTTCCTGTGTTTCTTCCAACTACTCATTATATTTTTACTACTTTTTACTGGTTTTAATTACTTTTACTACTTTTTACTGGTTTTTATAAGTTCTTACCTATTCGTTCCCAAATCAAACACATACACGTGCTCATATCCACCTGCATTTTCCCTCAATGCCTCATCGACTCCTCCACATCCGCCAGATGCAATCAAAGAGTTACACTGTGATAAAAGATTAATTGAAGCAGCATATTCAGCCCCCAGCTCAAATCCATTTCTTTTCACTTCTTCACTTCTGTGAAGCTCACTCAGTAATTCATTCTGCCTCGTTACATATCTCTGCTGGTCAGTAAAAAACACCTTATCACCATACCGCTCCTTGAAGAATTCACAATAAACGGCATCTTCTGTGGCTATATACACATAATCAAGATTCCAATCACGCAAAGCTTCATCTATCCTGTCTGCAATCATCTCCTTAGATGCGTGAATTGGATGATTATGCAGATGTGTATTAACAAAATCCGTTCCCCTGGCTAACACACCCAATGTCCGTTGTGGATATGGAAGGTATTTATTCTTTCTCTCCGCAATATATCCAATCAGGTTATTATTAAACACACCATGTTTCCAATCTAACGAAATTCCTTTACTCATCTGGCTCATTATATTGCTCTGAACACTTCCATTATAAAATCCTGGTGAGAAAAATACATGTTTACTATGCATTACATCATCTAAAGAATAATCCCCTGGCTGATTAAAGAACTTCCCCCATATATCATCACCACTATAATCTGAATAAAAACTCTCTCCTGATTTAACAATTCTGACAACAGGTTCCATTCCTTTAGATAATGCATATCTAAGACATACTTCAATCTTTGAACGAATAGTAAAAAGCCCCAGATTTCCATAATAACCATCCATCACAAAAAAATACTTGTCTGGATTACTCTCGCCCAATTCTCTACAATCAGAGAACATAAATGTAAACGACATCACCTCATCATAATACATAACTCCCTGTTCATAACGTTCCATGCTTTCTTGATGTGGTATGCCATATGTCACATGAAGACATTTGAATCCATTCATAAGTTCTGTAAATCTGTTATTTTCAGGTTCAATCTCATAAAAGCACTCAATCCCCGGTATATCATCCAGATGCTCAATCATCTTCTCCCAGTTAGCTCCTACAAGAACCAGTCTTTTCCCCTTCCAAAATCTAAATGCTGTCCGGCACAATTCAACAGAAAACTCATTGCAGTCATATAGAAATATACAGTCATAATTATCAATAAAAGCCGTATCCACTCCTCCTGAATATGTATATTTATGTGCATATGTTCCACCGTCAAAAACTAATGCTGCAACTAAATTTCCATCTTCATCTACTGCAAATGTAAAATTCTTATCTGCAATTGTATTAACAGACAAATAGAACATATCAGGTCCATATGGGACTTTTCTGTCGTCAATATTATATGTATCTGCATACTGTCTGTAAGTAATATCACCATATTGTTGCTGGTTAATTGGTGAATCTAAGGGTTTTATTGATATCATGTGTACCTCATTTGCTTAAAAAAGTAGATTATTTAACATAATCTACTTTATAATGTGATTTGTTATATGTATTTGAATCTACAACAGAGACTTTGCAATTCAGCCAACTCAGTTTTTTTCTTATACTATTCTGCAAATCTGTCATAATCATCTTTTTACTTCTTGAAGTAAAACAATTATCAAAGTCCCCCTCTAAGAACAAAGTAATAATTAACTGCTTTTTATCTTTAGAAATAGATTCTGTATTAATTATCGACCAATACTTTTTCAATTCTACTGCTGTCTCTTTAGAATTTCTCATTGTAAATGCCCCATAAATACAAGCTATCGTCATAGCCACCTTTTTCGATATCTCCACATCATAACTTTCTTTATGTCTATTCGAATCATTATTAGATAGCTTTTTATTGTTAGCAACTATTCTCCAAATATTGTTCTTCTCATCCCCCACACAGTTCTTTACCTCTATCATGTGAATAAACTTATCTGATGAAGCAATAATATCAACCCCCTTAGAACCTGACATATTATTGAATTCTTTTCTATAAAACTTATCATCATCAAATTTATAAGCTTTAGTTTCCTCACTAAATACAAATGATAATCTGCTCTCGTTAATCTCCATATATAAACCTCTGCTCTCTATCATATAAGTCATCAAATTCTTTCATAATAGCATTCTCAGTCATATCATCAAGATTATCAACACACTGTGCATTTATCTCACCACTATCACTATTGCGGTAAAGAGATATAAAATTATACTTTATCTTAGAATCCTTATTATATATTGCCTCCATATTAAAATACTGTTGAACAAAATAATTATGTGTTGCTACAAAAATCTGAACTCCCATCTTCGCAAGCTCAGTTAATGCATCGCACATAGGCTTAATCATCTTTGGATTCATATTAGTCTCTGGTTCATCCCAAAATAGAATAGAATCCTTCGTTAAGCTTCCTGATAATATAAGATACATTATAGTCGCCATCTTTCGATATCCTTCAGATACAAGTCCCATCTCGAATTCCCCTTGTCCCTTAACTTTCAGATAGAACTTCTTATCTTTTTGGACTATACTTCCATTGACTATATCTTCAAAACTTTTCATAACCATATTCTGCTCTATTGTATTAGGTCCTTTTCTCAAAGGTCTTTCAAGCAATCTGCATAAATCATAATATGTCTCCTCAAAAGCAATATGAAATTCATCATATAACGAACCAAAATTCTCAGTAGATGATATTATCTCCTTCGGCGGTATATACACTGGTGTAAAATTATCTTTACCTTTTATCCCCATGTGCTTTATATCTATATGCTTTGAATGTTTATTAGAAAATCCAAATCTTATATCATCTTTATTGCTCAGAAATATTCTTACATCTGTACTATTATTACCACGATGTCTGTTAACAAGTCTTCCAATAGCTCCATTATCTGGCATAAAAATTCCTTGAAACTTACTTACCATTGCACTTTCCAACTCTTCCTTTGAAAGTGTGTTATTAGATGAATACGCTTTAGAACATGTTTTTAAGCTTGTATACAGTAATTTAATCAAAGCTGTTTTACCTGTACTATTCTCGCCACTTATAATATTAATATTATCTGAGAATTCAATATCCAAATCATTAAAAGCCATAAAGTTACTAACACATAATCTATTTATCTTCATACCCATACCCTCAATATTCAACGTAATCTATATCTGAATTATTACATATATGATTATATAATATACTATATATTATAATTTGTATATACATAATTGTGCTCATCCATATATGAGAATTCATATGTATTATCAAATTTTTCCTAAATTTTTTTGACAAAACTTAGTATATATGAAATTATATAGTAAATAAATTTATAAATTGATAATTTCAAATGACATAAGAAAAAGCAAAAGACAATTTTGTTCATTCTTACGGAGGTATTTATGAAAAAAAATATATTTACACCATATAGAATATGTCCACTTGGAGCACATGTTGATCATCAACTTGGTCTTGTAACAGGTTTTGCTATAGATAAAGGTGTTACTTTAGAATACGAACCCACTCTTGATGGCACGGTTGATTTAATAAGTGCTAATTTCTCTGGTCATACAGTTTTTAATATTTACGATAATCCTACTCGCGAAATGATGTGGGGTGACTTCTCAAAAGCAGCTGTTGCTGCACTTAAGCTAAAGTATGATTTAAAATATGGAATCAAAGGAAAAATCAGTGGTTCTTTACCTATTGGTGGTTTATCATCTTCCGCATCTGTAATCATCACATATCTAATAGCATTTTGTGAAACAAATAATATCCATTTAACTAAACCCGAATTAATTATGAATGCTATATGGGCAGAGCGTAATTATATTGGTGTAAATGTTGGTAAACTAGATCAAAGTTGTGAGGTATATTGTAAAAAAAACAATCTACTCTTTTTGGACACACTTAACGATTCAAGTCAAAACATACCGCAACAAACATTGTCCAAAGATTTCCAACTTATGATAGTTTTTGCAGGTAAAGAACGACAACTTGCAGGATCTGCATATAATACACGTGTAGATGAATGTAAATCTGCTGCTTATGCAATTGCCGCTTTTTCCGGTATGGATTACGGAAAATTTGAAGATGCATATCTTAGAAACATTCCTAATAGCATATATCTCGAATATCGTTCATTTCTACCTGAAAATTGGCGTAAAAGAGCTGATCATTTTTATTCAGAAAATGCTAGGGTTATTTCTGGTATTAATGCTTGGAAAAATGGAAATATAGAAAAATTCGGCAATTTGATATTTGAATCTGGAAGAAGTTCTATTGAATTATATGAATCAGGTACTGAAAATTTAAAAACTTTACAAGATATTTTCGAAAGCACTTATGGAATTTATGGTGGAAGATTTTCTGGTGCAGGATTTAACGGTTCAAGCATTGCTCTCATAAATCCAGAAGAAAAAGACCGAATACAAGCAATTGTTAGAGAAAAATATATTGCTAAATACCCTTTACTAGAGAAAAAGTTTTCTCTTTTTTTTGTAAACACAACTGATGGAGTAGAATTATGATTAATTGTATCGTATTAGCAGCAGGATATGCTACAAGACTTTATCCTATAACTAAAAATTTCCCAAAACCGTTACTTGAAGTAAATAAAAAACCTATTATTGATTGGTTGTTATACGATTGTATTTCAACCAAATTAATTGACTCTATAATTATAGTTACGAATGATAAATATTTTAAGCATTTCGAAAATTGGAAAAAATCCAGGAAAAAAGACTACTTATCAAACACTGTAATAGAAATAATTAACGATGGATCATTCAGTAACGAATCACGACTTGGTGCTGTTAATGATATGTGTCTCGGCTTTAGCTATATGAGCAATAACAGCCCACAAACAGATGGAACTTTAGTCATTGCAGCTGATAATATTATAGATTTTTCTTTTAAAGGCTTTATTAATTATTATTTGAATTTCAAAAAGTCTTGTGTTATGTGTTATTATGAAGATTCTTTAATTAATTTGCAAAAAACAGGAGTTGTTACCTTTGATAAAAGCAACAAAATAATCCATATGGAAGAAAAGCCAATTGCCCCTAAAAGCAATTGGGCAGTTCCACCTTTTTATATCTATACTCCTTCAGACATATATACAATATTAGACTTATGCAAAATTGATAAAACCATGGACTCTCCAGGTACATTATTAGAAAAATTATCAATAAAATCAGATCTTTATGTTTATAAAATGCCTGGCAGACGATATGATATTGGTAATATTCAAAATCTTCAATACGTAAATAAATTATTTTCAAAACAATTATAAAACTTGTTTTATGTCTGTCATTCTATTAAAAAATGGATCTTCTACTTTTAACTTTGAAAAATAACAATCATTCAGATTTACATTATGAATAGCCGATAGAATTTGCTCATCCAATTTTTTATTTATTTTTAGCTGTTCTATTGGATAAATCTTAATAAAATCCTTTATGTAGTTTAGTATTCCACTTTGAACCTCATATATGCAGTCCAAATCTTCCTTTAACCTAGTTTCCTCTGCATATATAGGTTCTCCGCTTATATTAAATTCATTAACTGATGGTGAAAATGACGTTAAAATTGTTTCTAAAATATAATAATCTTGATATATTGTACTCTTTATCTTTTCACGCTCAGAAAAAAATGATTCTATTTGTATTTGCTTATCATTCATATATTGGGGCTCTAACTGTAAAAAATACAAACCTTTAATTTTATTAGGCACCATTTTTTTTATAAAAAATTGACAAGTTCCCTTTGCTACAAAATCAAAGAACAATATATTTTTATTCTTTTCGCATATTTTCTTTAAATATTTTTTGTAGTTCAAATATTTTTTCCATGCTTCACCTATAATTATTTCTTTATATTTTAATATACCTTGTTGTGTGTCATCTATTTGTTTTATATCTATCTTATTAACATCAATGCCAAATCTTTTTTTTAGGCATAAATCCATGTTTCCTCCAAATTTCATATCATCAACATAAGCAATATCATCTTCTGATAAAGTGCCTGCTCTTATAGCTGCAGTTCTTGAAGTTAAAACATAATGCGTTTTTCTATTTGGATATAAGATTTCATATATTTTTTTTATCAAATATCCATCTCTTGCAGAAAGCCAAATCTGACAATCATTGCACTCTCTAGTCTTTTCTTCAAACCACTTAACAAAATCCATAATCAATGGTGCACAAAATGAATAGCCTATCGTTTTATTATTTTGTATACAAATATCTTTTTCTAACCTTTCAAACACAAAAGGATTGTTAAAAATATTTGATATAAATAATCCAATTTTTATTTTTGAATCCAACTCCATATCCGGTTCAACATCCGGCATAAAGTTTGTTCCGTAAAATAAATCTTCACAGCTATATATTTTATACGAATTTATACCCGATTTAATTGCACTTTTATAGTCACTTAGATAATCATCACCAATATGAAGTATTTTCTTTTTAGGATAATCTTTTTTTACTATATCAAATAGACCTGTATCTTTTCCCCTTGTATACTCTGATGATGCATAAATTTTTTTAATCCCATAAATAGAATTATCATTCAGGATACTTTTTATTTGCTTTTCAGAATAATATGTATCTGTAACAACAATTGCTTCTTTCCCTTTATTTATGCAATAATTTAAAACTTCTACTAATTCTTCTCTTCTAATAATTACACTTTTGTCAATTTTAAACTCTTCTTCTGCAAAATCAATACCACTAAAAAAAACGCAATCTTCGTAAATTTTCTTTAAATTAGGAGCCAGACCAATTGCTGTGCTTTTTTCACTTTTTATCCTTTGATTCACAAACTCCTTTAAACTCATTTCAGTTAAACTGAGCTTATTATATAAAAGCTCAAATAAATCATATCTAGAAAATAACTGTCGAGTTATAAGTGTATTGAAGCAGTCAAAACTTATAACATCTGCTTCTTCTATTTTATTCATCAAATCCTTTTTATAATATGGTTTCAATTTCCCCAAAGTGCACTTACTTTGTTTTTCTTCCAAAAGATTATTTCCATAAACATCATAGATTTTAATATTATTTTCATTACACTTATCTTTTATTCTTGTAACTATAGCTCGACATGAGCCTGGTCTCGCAATTACTATAATAGCCTTTATCCCAATTTTTATAGCCTTATTTAAAGAGATAATATTATACCCATAAATATTTCCATTATCTCTAAATCCATCTAGTAATCCAACAATTTCTACGTATTCATTTATTTCTGGTATATTTTTCTCTGTTTCTTTTCCTATACCATAAATTGCTATTTTCCCATCAATATTTTTTAAATATTTTTCTAATTTCTTAAAAATCATATATTTACTTTCTTTAAATATTTTTCTAAATCTGCATTATCACCAATCATTCTTTGCTTTGCTTCAAAAAGAAGTTTGTAAGCTAAATCAATATTATTCAACTCATAGTTACAAATACCATTCCATAGATAATAATTACGTAATGAATATGGTAAATCTGCTAAGCTTTTTTCATATTTATTTTTTTTATACAGAAAAAAGAATTTTTCAAAATCCTCCCTTGCTTCACTAAATTTACTTTGCTTTACACGGCTCATTGCTCTACACCAATAAAACATCTGTTTAGCACAATAATCATCTATATTTTCTTCTTCTATTCTGCCTAAATCATTGACTGCTTTTAAATAATAGCTTTCCTTAAATTCATTACCCATTAACATACTTTTACTTTTTAAAATTATTTGAGAAACCTTTTTATCAAGCTTTTTCTTAATTTTCAAATATTCTGATTTTGTAAATATCATTTTAGACTTCCATATTGATTCTATACTCTTTGAAATTTCCGAGAAATCCAATTCATCTATTCGATATGATACATTTTCATATGTCTCATATAGTTTTTTAATATACCTTTGACTTTGAACCTGTTCAAAATTAATAAACCCATTATCTTCATATGGAGACGGATATAAATTATTAATTAAATATCTTTTGTAGATATCCTCCATTATTTCAACTGCCCTTTTCGCCGCTCCTTGATTTATAACTCCCATTTCATATAAATGATTTTTATTAAATTCTCTCCCATCTGGAATACATTCATTTATTCTTTGATATGGAACACACAATCCGCTTCTTTGTTCTATTTTCTTAAATCTATTAATATGTGCTTCATTATGAGTTAACGTATATTCACTTTCAAACCCCGAAGCTATCAATCCCCTTTTTTCATAGAAGCCTATATCCAGATAGCTGGTCGTCAGCTCTGGTGTAATAATTAAGCAACTCTCTTGAACCAATTGTTCCAAATCTAAATGTTTATTAAGCAATACAAGATTATTGGGTATTTGTCCTGCACTTAACTCATGTATATATTCATAAAGATGTCCACTATTTCTATGAGTGACATTTGAATCTTCTTTTAGAAATCTAGGCTTTACAACTATTTTTTTTTCAGGATGCTTTTGGGCAATATCCAAAAGCATTTTTGCTTCCTGCCTTTTCCCACAATCACCAAATGGAAAATGTCCTGCATCTATAAACAATATTTGTTGATTATTCACTTCTATACTAGTTTTTTTCCTATAATCGAATTTTGGATTTCCAATTACACTTCCTGGTAATGTTTTTATATAATTATCTCTTTCAACAATATAATTATCATTAATTATTGCATTTTTATAATCTCTTTGAGTAAACGTATAATCTGAAAAATTTGCTATTTCATCCATAAATGCTGTAGAAAATGTAAAAATATACTTTCTTACCTCAAGAAATTCTGGCATTGCAGCAAATGATGCAGCAGAATATATAAAATCTGCCTTTTCAATACAAGATTGTGTTAACTTATCAATAGGTTTTACTATAAGCCCATCAAACATTCTTATATGGATATTGTCCATATATTTTGCATATATTTCCACATAATTTCCCTCATTTAACAAAACATCTACAATATGCCTGGTTGGAATGTTGTAAACATCCTTATATAACAAAACCAAAACATTCATAGAACTCTCCTCTCTTTTAACCCACATTCTAATTCAACAAACATCTCTCAAATCTGGATTTCGTAATAAACCTAATACCAGTTTTTTTATTCTTTCTAGTTTCCATATAATCTCTTAACATTGCTGCAATTTCCGTATTACGTTCATTGCAATTCATGGATGCTGATTCTATTTCCATATCACTGTCAATATAATTAGTATGTAATGAAGAATACCCATCAAATCCAGCAAATATAATCTCCTTACAATTAATTTCATCTAATAAGCGCAATAACATTAATGCCGAATTATCCATCAATTTCCAGCCACATTTAACCAGTTTCTTAAAACTTACAATATAATCAGCCTCTTCAATATATTCTTTGTCTATATTAGATGAATATATTCTTCTCTCTCCCGATCTATTTTTTATATTTTTAACTCTTCCTTGATTTGACACAAATACATAATCAGATGTGATAAAATCTGGATTAAAATTTAACGATATTACTACAACATCATTATTTTTTACATACTCTTTTATCTTGTTTTTGTTTTGTAGTATTGATTGTCCTGGAACTATTATCAAAATTCTTTTTCCCTTTAATAAATCTTTTAGCTTTTTTAAAGAAACAAAGTCATCAATATCCTCATCAATCATCTCCATAAAGATTTTGTCCAATAATTCATAATCATATCTTTTACGAGCTTTATCATCAATTTTATTTAATATATACCTCATATTTTTAGAACTAATGCTATGTTTTTTATTAAGATATGAAATATTATTTACATGGGCACCATAACATCCAGCAATAAAATAATCAGTCGAATATCCCCAAGAACATTTTGTTCTAATATTATCCATATAAATATCTATAATATCTAAAATTGAATCCATGTTATATTTTCCCATATATTTTGTATTAATATATTGAACTATTAACTCTGTAGGAGTATTTCCTGCACCTCTTCCCATTCCAGAAAGTGTCCCATCAATAACAATATCTCTTTTTCCTAGACTCATTCGGATAAATTCCTGCGACAAAGCATTTGATAACTGCATATTATTATGAGAATGAAATCCTATCTTGCAAGTCTTTACAAGATTATGATTTATCAATTCAAAAATTCTCTGTAAATCTTCTTGATACATAGAGCCAAATGTATCAACAATTGAAAAGCAGAATGGTTCAATAGCATTTACTTTTTCTATTAAATCTAATAATTCATAATCCGAATAACCCAAAATATCAACAGGTTGTACAAAAACCTTATATCCTTTTTCCCTTATCACTTTACAATTCTCTATAGCTTGAGATATTTCGTTTTTAAAAAAACATTCTCTAATACAATCAATAATTCCTTCCTGTCTATCATCAAGATTCTCTATTGAATATCTACTACAATCTGCTAAAACCGTATATTGACTTTTTTTCTTTTTAGCCGGTAAGTATTTTGATGCTTCTTTCGAATTTTTATATACAGTCTTTCCCTCTCCAAATCCGTCATCCTGGAAGAATCCAACCTCGACAAAATCAATATCAGAATCAATCAATCCACGTGTAATTCCACTAATATTTTCTAAGCCAAACTTTTTATCAATTAAATATGCTCCATCTCTTAATGTACAATCCAAAACATTTATTCTTGACATATTTATCTACCTCGAATTATTTTCATGTATATAGCATCTGCAATATCAAAATCATCTTGATAATCAATATCTCTTGCTTCAATTTCTGATATTTCACAAATATATGGTTTCATTCCAACTCTTCTATCATATTTTAAAAATGTATCTTTAGTAAAAACATAGGCTCCTGGTGCTTCCGAATATACTGGAACTAAATCCTGAGTCCTTGGAAAATTTTGTATATCAAAATTCATTGCATTACCATTCTGCCATAAAAATTCTTGCAATCTTCTTGCGAGAAAAGCTGAATCATATCTTCCAGTTTGTACTGCTTCCACACATTTATCTATACTTTCACTTCTTGTGAATGGTCCTGTTGCATGGCTTGCAATATAAATATCAGCTTCTACTTCCTTCATAAATTCTCTAATAATATCGTTACAATTTACAACACTTGTATCCAAAAACTCTGGTCTTCTTAAGAATTTTACACCAGGCAATAAATATTCTTTAACTGCTTCATTACTGCAATATACATATACCTCATCAACTTTTTTTGCATTTAAACAAGCCTTTTGTATAAAATTAATTAAAGGCGTTCCATCCGAAAAACATTTCAAATTTTTCCCAGGCACTCTTTCATTATTTAATTTTATTGGAATCATTACAACAACTTTCATTTTTCATTATTTCCTCCTTTTTACATACTCTTTTATATACTGCTCTATATCATATTGCACATCATAATTTCCAGGATTTATTTTCCTACCTATATAAAAATTTTTATCTAAATCTAATTTTTCAATAATTGACGGATATACAATTTGTTCATGATATATTAAATCAAATTTAATTTCATATTTTTCTCTTAAATCGAGCATTTTACATATTTTATCTATTATTTTCTTAAACATTATCTTTGTTGGATGAGACCATGACCTATAAAGATATTCCTTATAATTTTTAGCAATTATATCTGTAACCTGTATGTCGCAATTTTTTTCTAATTTTTCCAAACTTCTTAATTCTTTTAAAAAATACGAATCAACTTCTTCTTTTTTATAAAAGTTAACATCACATATATTACTTACTATATCTTCACACCCCATTCCTTTTTTTAACATATAATTAATATTTATATCTCCCCATGTAAAATAGTCCAACATTGACGTTTTTACTCTAGTATTAGTTTGTGGGAAATACCCTTTAAACATTGCATTTGATATAACAAAACTCTGCGCATTCTTAGCCCATTTCATTATTGTAATAGTATCTGGCACTTTATATTGATTTATAGCATATATCTGATTCAAAAAAACACAATCACATTCTTCCCATAGCCATTTTTCTCCTATCAACTTATGTTCTTGTAAATCTACTTCATTAACTAATGGCAAATCAATAATTATATATTTTTCAGTAAATGATTTCATTTGTTTAAGAGAATCTTTATAAACTCCCATATGACATGTTCCAAAAAAAGCAACTACTTTCTTTCCACTTTTTTTCTCTTTGACAATAATTTCTTTTCCACCAAATAGACATTCCTCTGGATCTATTATATCTTTGTCAAGAAATCTATAAGAAAAATAATTAACATTCTTTTTATAACCATTTATATCAAGCAATTTATACACATCTTCTCTATGCTTTTTCATACATACAAAAACATTATATTTATGCTTATTTGCTCTTAAAATAGTGGGATTAAAAACAGCTATTTCATTTCCCAATATATTAGTATACTCAACATCAATTACACTTGAATCAACCATTATCACATTCTGATTCATAAAATATTTCTTATATGTATCTTTTCCTATATTTCCTTTTCCCCATAACACAATAGTCTTATCTTTCATGTTTATCCTTTACCAATAATTTTATATAACATCCTAACCCAATATCGCCTTCTAGTATTGGCTCTTTTTGATTAAAATCATCTATTAAAATATTCAAATCTTTACATTCCTCTATTTTTACTTCTTCATAGTCATTATTATCTATAATTTCAAATAAAGTATTTCTATCATTAGGAAACACAACATAAATCTCTTTCCATTTACTAAATAATAAACTACATTCTCTTAATGTTCCATTACCAATTAGAGATGAACTTAGTATATATCTTTTTGACTCTCCTGATTGCTTTGATATTAGCACAACACGATTTTGATTTCTTAACAAAGCAGCACAATATTCCTTAGTTTCTATAACAGACGAAATAATTTCTGCATAATTCAAATTTATATCTCCAATAAAATTTGAGCCATTATATTTCTTTGCTTTTCCCAAATATAAATCTGATACCCATATACCATCTATTGTACTCGTAATACTATATAAATTCATATTCTCCATACTATGGACAGTTAATTCTTTTGTTTCTGGATTAATTGATACTAAATTATTTGTTCTACATATGGGAATCCATATTTTATTATCGTACACTTCATTTTGTAAAATAAGAATGGTGCCATCTGGTTCAGCATAGCTTTCTAACCTTTTATTTATATCTAACTGTTCAACAACTTTATAAGAAGTTAAATCCACACAAAGAATCTTAGAATTATTGGTATATCCTTTTAAATATCGTGGTATAACCCACATGTTTGAATCTTTAATATAAATGTTCTTTGCCGAGCTTGCTATATAATTCGATTCAGAAATATTAATTGACGTAATTTCTTTAGATTCAACATCAAAAATATGTATATCTTTTCCATTTAATGGTAAAAACACAATTTTATTATTCCAAATACAACTACATGAATGTAACCCCTTAACGTTAATAGGATAACCATTAAAAGAATTGATAAAACTAACTTTTCCTGTTATTAAATCATAAGAGAATAATCCATTGTACCTTGAGCTTGAATAAAATAATTTATTATCAATTATTTGTCCTGTTATAAAACTTTGAGTATTGACTTCCATAATCATTCTCCTTTATATTTAGTCAATTCATTCATATGTTTCTTTCCTCTCTCCCAAATAATACTGGAATTGTTAGAAACATTTCCTTTAGGATTCAAAACACCTATCGTATTGGGTTTAAATCCATTTTTCCATATTATATATGTTAATGACAATTGATCTCTTTTAGCTCCATTTTTAAATTCTAAAAACCATTCTTCCAATATTTTTATTGCTAACTTATTACTTAAATCTACTGCAATTACACAACATTCAAACAATCCCCAATTTCTTGGCATTCCTTCACTCACATACTTTTGAATCTGTGGTAATACATCCTTTTTTTTTATCATTCCTAACCAGTTAACCATCATTGACTCAACATAAATACATTTTCTAATTCTATGTCTATGAATTGCTAATCCTACTTCGCCTATGCATGATAAATATTGTCTCATCGGTCCAACCAATTGAATTGACCCATCCATATATACTGAAATATCATAATTGCAAAATATTTTATGTGGATGCATTTTAACATATCTATTTTTTTCTTGAAGAGACATATTTCTATCAGGTACAACTGAATCAATATCTATCCACCGCATATTACTTTTAGCATGTCTAGGATTATCTGAAATAATATAATAATCGCAATTTTCTTCAACATACTCTGGCTGTTTTAATTCATCATAATCTCCCAATATACATGTATAAAAAGCAACTTTTTTATTCCGTGTCATCTCAAATTTCTTACCAACTTCTAACTCACATGTAGAATAATCGTCAAGCCTTTTGATTTGATTAAATAGATTTTCACCATAAAAATCTTTCTGAATAACTTCAGAATTTGCCAACTCATCTAAAGAAATTATATGCAAATTGGAATGGCTCAGTAATTCTTTTTTTATTTCACAATCATATGGATAATCTACAAGTACCAATACTAAAACATCATCTTCCATTTTTAACAGTTCTTCTTTGTGAATTGCAACCATATTATTTGCTTTCCTTAATTCGGAAATAAGATTATCATTTGAATCTGTAAAAAAATCTATTTTAATATTAAGAGTTTTTTCAAAATACCCACTCATTCTTTGTCCCAAAAAACCCAATCCATAAATACATTTTTTCCACCTATTTTTTTTCGATAATTTGACTAAGTTCTCTATCTCCATATAATATCCACCTTCTAATATTTACAATTAAATCCATCTTTTTATCTGACAATCTCTATACACATTATTCTTTTCTATCATATCTAAGGTTAATAACTTAGATACTTTTAACTAAAACATCTTAAAATTTCTAAATATTAATAACAATTATCCCTACAAACCGTCTTGTGACATACCAATCTCTGTACGTTCATAAACATTTGTAGAATTTTATATTCTAGCAATTTAGTCTTGCAATTTTTGCAACATCAGGCATTTCTAATTTTCAAAACTCAACTTTTGTTCTTTGGCTTTCTCTGTCCTTTAAACAGAGCTAGATTTACTTTTCTCCACATATCTATTTAATTAAGATTCCTTTGGTTACTCTGAGAATGGCAAAATCATTCATCTGCATACCGTCAATTACACTTTTTCTTTCTTTTGACATTCTCATAGGCTTTGTTATAGTTATCTTTTCATATAAGCAAATTGAAAAGATTATTCATCCAATAGTCCACGATAACATTTTCCTTTTTAGTTAATCATTTAGTAGACAAGCACTTCTCAGATACCATTTACAGATAATCCGCTACATGAGATTGTCTATTAAATCCACTTTCATTAGATTATATCTCCTAAAGTTAAGTTTCTCATATATGTTTTTAAGTCATCTGTTAATAACTTGCACATCAAAGTACATTTTTAATATCCTAACTTCCAATTTAATTAGTGATTATGATTTCACACACTTTATGAATATAACAAAATAAGTACTATACATAATAAAACAAGTATGTTATACATACATGAAGTTCTCTTATTTAGTAAATATTGCGTCATAGCATCCATATCTGCACAATATACCTTATATTATATCGGACATTAAATTTGAGTTATTAACTTTATGTATATTTATTTTTATCCCATTATTTAATAATCTATTTATCACTTTCCCATCTAATCTATTCCCCTATCATCTCCTTTAACTTCTGCGTAAATACATATGCCCCTAGGTAATTAAGATGATCCTTATCATAATAATATTTCTTATCTGCGGTCATTGCATCTTCCAGATAAGATGTGAATCTGAACGGATAAATATTACCCAGCTGTTCTATAACCCCCATAAACTGTTCTTCCCACTTAGTATAGTACCTTTTTCTCTTATCAAGAATGCCTTTATATACCGGAAGAAGTACTATATCCACTTTAATATGCGGCCACTTTCTATATATTAATGAAAGCATATCATTCATAATAGAGACATTTTCACTGATTGTTTCTGGATACTCATTCAACACAGTACTTGATGTAACTTTATACTCTTCAACCAGACTATCCGTAATCATATCTATTCTCTGTTCAATCCCTCTGGCACATCTGTAATCAGAATACCCATTCATATAATATGTATCTGGAAACAGTTTCTTCCACATTCCAAGCTTACTTATATCCAGCCCTTTATATTTACTATACAACAGATAATTACGCACCTCTTCAAGGCTGTTAGTATATATCTTATTGCGTGTCATATTATGTCCATCAAGATTGTAACCTCCCCACAAAAAATATCTGTATATGTTCTTAGCAAGAGATGTATCAAAATTAAAATACTCATAGTCATACATATCTATAATTATATGTTTCAAGTTTTTTATCTTTTCCCCATACTTATCAATGCAATACTCAAGCGTCTTGTAATTATAATATATATCCTGTGATGAAACAGCAAGATTAGCATAATTACCTTTTAATCTGTCTGCTAGTATTCCAACCTCTGCATGAGATAAACCCATAATGAGTCCGTCATATGAACAAGCCAAAGGATTACTCATAACAAGATCAGCCCTCATTGCAGGCAGCATAGCTTTATGCCATAAAATATAATTAAACACTATACAATTCTCATTAGTAACTATTTTCTCAATCATAGATGTAATATCTGCTGATAACTTATCGTCATTAAACATAACAACAATACAGTCATAATCATTAATACCTGAATCCATAAACAGTTCTGGTCCAAATGTACCATCCCAATAATACACATCAACCATATGTGCAGTATCATCTAATGCCTGTAATGCATAATCTGTAAACAACTTCTCTCCAATAACAAGTATATTCATACCCACTCTCCATAATCATAAGTTTCTTCTGTATCCCATCATATATCCTATCATCTCATTTTCCCCATCATCTTTGCAATCTCGCCCATTCTGCACAGCCATGTATCATTTCTTATGGCAGCTTCATAACCTGCCTGTGCAATCTGGCTTGCTGCATTAGGATTCTCAAGCAGCCAGCAAACATTCTGTTTCATTTTTTCCATATCTTCAAGATTATAAAATACCAGTTCATTTCCATGCTCGAATCTTTCAAGAAGATACTTGCTTGTATCTGTAAGGCACACAGCTCCATTAAGCATTATGTTGAATACTCTTTCACTGCATCCATCCTTAAACCACGGCATACAATTAAGTCCAATCTTTGCTTTTCCAAGCATTCGGTTACATTCTTCTGAAGATATTCTTGCATTGATGCTTACATTAGGCTGCCATGCCTCATCACGCGCATCCCATCCTTTTCCATATATAACTATGCTGGCACCTGTACTTTCTAATGCGTGCATTGTCTTTAACTTATAATATCTGCGGACATTATCAGATATTATAAACCCATAATTTAATATATACTGCTTTACCTGCTCTTTTGTATATCCGCCCTTTGCTTCAAAATATAACTCCATAGTTTCTTCTATAGACAAGCCCGGCTTTTGAAGAAGTATATTATATACTGTTGAATACATCTCCATTCCTTTATCAGACATATCTGGAATTTCAATAAATGGTGTAGATAATTGACAATCTCCCACATACAATATATCTATTGGCCTGTCTTTGTACTGCATTCTGCCTTCTGCTTCATTTCCTCCATCAGGCATGAAATATATATTTCTTATTTCCGGATAATATTTTCTTATGAACTTCTCATGATTCCTGTCTATAACAATTACATTAATATCTGCTGGAGGACACTCTAATGCATCTGCATAATTGTACGGATGGTCAACTATCAGGTCATATACTGGAATATTTCTCTCTTTCCAGTAATTTTGTCCATTCTCACTCAATAACAAACCTATCTGATTTATCATAAACACTGCGCATCTGCCCAGCTTTACATATTCTTCAAGAGCCTCACCGTAGCTTTCAGGAATCCCTGTATTGATAATATAATATTCTATTCCAAGCTTGTCTGCACTGTCTGCAAGCTGGTCTATGAAATAATCCAAAGTTTCTAATTTTCCTTTTATGAATATTATTCTTTTAGACAAATTCATATATTTCTCTACTATCCGCACTATATCCGGCTCAACAGCTTCTCTTGAAAAATGTTTCATATATGTCTGATGTCCGATTTTTCCAATATGTTCCCAGTTATCATAATCATCTATAACTCTTATTATACTTTCTGCAAGCCTCTGAGGATCATCTGAACTTGTAACATATCCATTCTCACCATCTTCTACATAATAAGCAATTCCGCACACATCTGTACACAATACTGTTCCGCCCGTCATCATCATCTCAATTGCCACAGCAGAAAGTGGTTCAATTCTTGATGGTACTATCAGACAGTCAGCATCTTCCATACATGAAATTGTCTGCTGCCTTGTAAGCTGATGCAGCATATGAACATTATTATAATCTTTTTCTAATTCACATACACTTGTGTACACTTCTTCATCAACTGCAGCTTCGTTGCCACAGAAACTGAATTCAGCTTTTTTCATATATTCGTCTGGAAGCATTCTTATAGCAGCTGCAAGAACATCCTGCCCTTTTATCTTAGAAAATGTTCCTGCTGTAAGAAATTTTACCACATCTCTTTTTCTCGCATAATGCTTATCTGCTTCACCTTCATATCCATAAACAGCAAAATGCATCATGGGAACATCACATTTATATATATCTTTAATTACAGATTTAACATAAGGACTTACAGCATAAGTATGAATATTACTTCCTATAGTACCAAAATGCGGTATTACGCTTGCAAAATATTCAAAATACTGTCTTCCCTCATGAAGCCACCATATTACTGGAATTTTGCTGCCATTAAGAACATGAATTACTTCATATGTAACTATTGTATTAGCAACAACAAGATTATATCTACTCCACTCCGATAACAGTCTTTCTTTTTCCGGATAGAATCTTTCCATAATCTTATAATCAATTCCCATATTATGAAGCTGCTCCCCCAGTTCTCCATCCATCATTGTTATAACATCTATATCTGCTCTCTCACGTTTACATAATTTTATCATATCCAGAAGCACTATTGGTGCTCCTGTTCTCGACAACTGATGTGTTATGAATAATATTCTCCCATTCATCCGGCTTCTCCAATTCTTATATTTCATAATCCATTATCATAACAGGCTTTCCTGCATTTCTATAATCCTGAACAATTGACGATGTATCGCCATAATATGCATCACATGAATTAAGCATATCTTTATCCCTGTCGCTACATACATGTCCAATTTGTTCAATATTATATTGATTCCTGATTGCAATTATCTGCTCATAGAGTTTCTTGTCTATATCTTCCATAACAGTATCTACAAGGCTCTGAACACACCACACAACTTCGATCTGACCTGAGTATTGTTTAAATATATCTAATACATTCTTTATCTTTCCTGCTGCTATCTCTGAATTCTGCATAAGTCCGCTTATTGAAGTATAGAACAATATTTTTTTCTTACCATTGCCATTAGCAATGCAATGCTCCTTATTCATCATCCACTCTGGCTTAGCATGTATCTTATCATTCCATATACTTTCAGTTTCTTTTCCAGCAAACTCAGTTAATTTCTTTATATACATATTACGCATGTTATAAGACTGTACATATGCCACATCAGCATTTATTACTCCCGGTACTGTACAGAAAGAAGCCATATTCTTATATTCGCGTTCATTAGACTCATTAAATTCTTCAAGTTCAAATGACTGTATATATATAAGCTTGTCGGTACAGCATTTTAACCTGTCTGAATAATACTTTCTGTCAATTCCTATTGCCCTATTCTCATTATCAAAAGGATTCTGTATATATATAATATCTGGATGATGAAGTTCCATATCATACTGTGCAGAATCAATGGCACCAATATCTGTGGCGAATTTATCCAGTTCATTTACTTCTTTCTTTATGCTTCCATAATATTCTTTATAATAATATGGAACAACAGCCACAACTATTTCAGTATCTCTTTCCTCTTTATGTTTCTTCCATACATTCTCTATATATTTCCATTCTGAAGCTTTGCTCACTAGAAAAAGTTCTTCTTTCTTTGCGATAATATCTCTTTCTATTATTCTTTTAACTTTATCAAATTCAGCTTTTATATCGGCATTATTTCCCTGATATATCTCATATATAACATCGCAGAATTTTTCAAAGCTTCTCACACTTTCAGTTCCCTCGCCTTTAACTTTTTCAATAAGCCCTCCCATGTCAATTACTGTCTGTTGTATATCAACAAGTTCTTCTCTTATCACTTCTACATTCTGCATATGTCCGATTTCTTCAATTTGCTTATCAATATTATCAAGACAGTTTTTAAGAATCTTTCTGTAGCCTGCCAATTCATCTAAATCAGCTGCCCTTACTGCTTTTTTCTCATCATATGTATATTCCGGCAGTTTAAAATCCATCAAAACCTCTAACTGCTTTTTCTGTGATTCATAGAATGGATAATCATGTCCTCCTGCATTTCTCACAAGCCTCATGTAATCTCCATACCTGCTTTTAAGCATAGCATCAAAGCCAATCGGAACCGGTATTGTTGTATTCTCAAAAGGCACCCTTACTACACGCTCATAATATTTTACAGGTATCCTCATATGATTTCCATACAGACTGTATGGCATCATCTGAGTCATTTCTTCACAGTCTTCATCTTTAAATGTAGCAAACACTTTTTCAGCTGCAGCATATAATTCAATTCTTTCCTGACATTTATCCTGTTGAACCTTAATATCGGTTCCACATATCATGTTAATTCTTGTTACAGCCGCCAGTTCATCTGCTGCAGACATCTGTCCTGCCTCAATAGCATCTGCGACCGCAACTATATATTCTGCCGTCTTTTCGCATTTCCCCTGTGCTTCTTTATCCTTTGACACATTATCATGCACATATATATCAAGTCCTGCAAGATATGGAAATCCATGATATCTTCTCAAGTGTTCATCCTCAAAACATATCCTGTTCTTACACACAACTCTGGCAAGAAAATGATGAAAATCTTTGTTAGTCCTGAAATTGATTATCTGATATCCTTCCACAAACTCACCTGGTGCTACTTTACAGAACTTCACATAATCTTCTCTTCTCATTCCTATATCAAGGTCGTCATCCCATGGAACATATCCGGCATGTCTTATTGCTCCAAGCAATGTTCCCCATTCCGCATAATAAGTTATGTTATATTTTCTGCATATTCTGTCAACCTCATCAAGCACATCAAGTTCAGTTGCCCAAGCTCTTTTTATCATAGATGGTACATAAAATCCATCTCTTACTTCATCTTCAAAATATTCTTCTGGAAATTGAAGCATACTTTCTCCTCACTATATATCAACATCTTCTATCATAACCGGCTTCCCCTGATTCCTGCACATCTGTGCTTCTGCTCCTGCCTCTCCATAGAAAGCATCACATGCATCAACAGCTCTTTTTAACATATCAGGTCTGACTATATTTTTTTCATATTTTCTCAATATAGTCTTATAATCCATCAAAAGCATTACATCTTCGAGTTCCAATATATCTTCCATATTGCCCTCAAATGCTAGAAGTGGCATAACATCTGACTGATATTCTGTAAATACATCCATTGAGCGTCTAATTTTTCCAAACATTTTTCTCTTATGTTCCAGCACTCCATTAGTACTTATAAAATATAGTATTATCTTTCTATAGCTGCCGTCATTCTTTAATGCCATATTTTTCCACTCTGACGGCATTATGTTATACTTAAGAACAGGATCTTTTTTCTCTATATACAAAGCTCCCCGGCCATTAATCTTATCTTCCCACTCCTTCTTTGATTCTTCTCCAAAGAATTCGGTCAGCTTTTTTACGTATAATTCTTTATTGGCTTCTGATTGCAGCATAACTTCATCTGCATACACAACACCTGGCATGGTTACATATGCATCCATACTTATATATGCTCTCATATCCATAGGATTAATCTCTTCCGTTACAAAATATGGCATATATATAAGTTTATTTGTATGTATAGCCAGATTCTTACTGTAATATCGTGGATGTATTGTAACAGAACCATTATATCCATCATATGGATTCTGAATAATAATTGTCTCAGGATTCTCCTCTTCAATATTATAATCACTGTTTATATATTTCTGAACATATTCTGGCAGAACTGCATCACTTGCACATTCTTCTACTGTTCCATCAATATTTTTATAATAATACCTCAATGGAATAACTACTATTTCCTGTTCTTTTCTCTTTTCATATTCTCTGAACAATCCATCAAGCATATCCCAATATTCTGCCTTATACACCATAAATACTGCAGTTTCATGGTTTATATTCTTTTCTCTTATCGCATTTCTTGTCTTTCTTATACCATTGACCTGTTTCTTATAATTAATATAATCCTCATATGTATCACAAAACTCATTAAATACAACCCCATTATCCTTAAGAAGCTTTTTCTGCCTGTCATAAAATGGATAATCATGTGAATCCCATGTATGTACAAGCTTCATATAATCACCATATTTCTTCTTTAATATCGCATCATAAGAATATGGTACCGGTATGGTAATATTCTCAAAAGGAAGCCGCACTGTTTTGGAATAATATTCTTTCGGAAGCTTATACTGCCTTTCCTCTGCCCATATAGTCATTATTGTTACATATCCCGCTTCTTCCTCTGTATATAATCCACATAATCTGTCTACCAGTACATTAAGCTGCTGTGCGAGATCCTTATCTCTGTCAATCTCCACTCCGCATAATTCCTCAATCTGATTAATTTTGAGATTAAGTTCCTGAAGATTCTCTTCATTGATAGATTCTTCATTCTCCTGTAATGTCCTGATAAACTTGGCTACTGAATTAACAATGCTTATTAATTCACACTGAAAATCATCATCTTCCCTATTGGGAGCTATAAAATCCAATGGAAATATATCTATACCTGAAACATATGGAAATCCATGAAATTTTTCCAAATGTGTCTTCTCAAAATTAATTGCTCTCCCATTAATAATTCTGGTAAGCATATTATCATTATCTTCATCACTACTTATATTAAATATCTTATATCCCTCTGGCATTATCTGGTCTGCAATCTGTAGGAATCTGTTATAATCGGGTCTCTTCATGCATATATCCATATCATCATCCCAGGGAATGAATCCATGATGTCTTACTGCTCCAAGAAGTGTTCCCCATTCTGCAAAATACTGTATTCCATTCTCCCTGCAGGCTTTATCAACATCATTCAATACTTCTAACTGAGCTGCCCACGCATGTTTCATATCTGATGTTACATAGAACCCATCTCTTACTTCATCTTCAAAAAAACTCTTAGATAATTCCATATATGTCTATTCCCCTATGATATATTATTAATTGCAAAAAGAGCCGGTGCAAGCACCGGCTCTTCTGCTTATAGTAGTAATTGTTATTAACCGAGAAGTGAAAGAACACCCTGAGTTGACTGATTAGCCTGCGCAAGCATAGACTGTCCAGCCTGTGCAAGGATGTTGTTCTTGCTGTACTCAACCATCTCTGTAGCCATATCTGTATCACGGATACGAGATTCAGCTGCTGATGTATTCTCAGATGTTGTATCCAAGTTGTTGATAGTATGCTCAAGTCTGTTCTGAAGAGCACCTAACTTAGATCTCTCTGAAGATACTGTGTCAATAGCCTTCTGAATAATAGACATTGACTGTCCAGCTACAGCATTTGTGCTAACCTTAACATCTGCTGCCTTGATACCAAGAGCTGATGCCTTCATGCTAGCAATAGAGATACCAATAACCTGACCTGAAAGAGAACCAACCTGAAGACTCTTTCCTGTGAACTTACCATCTAACAGATTCATTGTATTGAACTGTGTTGTAGAGTAGATTCTGTCAAGCTCTGATGTTAACTGAGTAAGCTCCTGCTGGATAGCCTTTCTATCAGTAGATGTGTTAGTATCGTTAGCAGCCTGTGTTGCTAACTCATTCATTCTCTGAAGAATTGAATGTGTCTCATTAAGAGCACCTTCAGCTACCTGAATAAGTGAGATACCATCTTCTGCATTAGAAGAAGCCTTGTTAAGACCTCTGATCTGGCTTCTCATCTTCTCTGAGATTGAAAGACCAGCAGCATCATCACCAGCACGGTTAATCTTGTAACCTGATGATAACTTCTCTGTTGACTTCTGGAGTGCACTAGAAACTGTACCCATCTGTCTGTTTGTGTTCATTGCTGATAAATTGTGTTGTACTACCATAATATTTTCCTCCTTGAAATTATATTATGATGCAGCGTCCCTGCTGCATCTAGTTATGGTTTACAGGAAACTGTCTGTTTCCTTGTACTTTATATATCGGACCTTAGTACCAAAACTTTAGTCCGTAATATAACTTTTTTAAAAATTACTGCTTGGTATCCATAAACTGTGGTTCATTGCTCACCTTGCTCATATTCTGATAATATGACTTTGCCATAGATGCACTTCTCTTAGCTTCCTTATGCTCCTGGCGTTCTCTACGAAACATAGCCTCTACCTTGACTTTGTTGCGTGCTTCCTGAACCTCTATCTTAGCTCCAAGCTCTGTAACTTCTGTTATCAGTCTCTTCATGACCGATATCTCATTAGCATACATTTCTTTATTAGCATTAATTGCATCTCTGACCCTGTTAAACAGAGACTGAAATCCCTCATCCAGCAAATCAAGCTCATCGATGCAGCTTCCTTTTGCTTTCATATTATCATCAAATGCATCACCATTCAATGTTTCTTCTGAAAGAATCTGATTCTGCTCTTCATTAAGCTCTATAATTCTGATAAGAATTCCTTTCTTCTTATTAAGGCTGTCTATCATCATCTGAAGATAATTAGTAGTCATATATTAATCTCCTACTGGTTCATTCCCCTTGTACGGTTCATAACCTCTTTCCATGTATCTCTCATGCCTCTTATTTCATCTAATGCCTGATTAAGTATCTCTGGATCTTTCTTAACATTAGCATTAACTAAAAGGGAGTATATGTAATCATATATTTTCTCAAAATCTTCTGCAACAGGATATTTATGATTAAGTGTTACCTTAAACTCTGTAATTATATCTTCAGCCTTCTTAATATTAGTATGAGCTTTCTGTAAATCACCCTTTTCTATAGCTATCAGGGCTATATTACAGAACTTAATAGCCCCTTCATAAAGCATAAGTGTAAGTTCTGCAGGACTTGCTGTAAGAATCTTATTTCTGTTATATTCCTGTGCTATATTCTGATTAAATGCCATGTTTTCCTCATTTCCCATAAGCTTCCATGCTTATGCGGTTGTTAATATGTACTATTATCCAAAAAGTCCAGATAACGATGATGACTGCGCATTCATCTTGGCAAGCGCTGATTCCATTGCTGAGAACTTACTATAATAATAATCTTCCCATGTAGTAACCTTGTCTTCTGCCGCAGATATCTTAGTATTATACTCTGAATACTGCGTATTCATCTGCTTATCATTATATATAGTATAAGCACTGCTTGTTGATGATGCTGCCATCTTCTTTCCAAGATCAGTATACAATTGTGTAGATAACTGTGAAAAGAATGATATAACCGTATCAGGGTCATTAGATATCATCTCTCTTAACTTATCTGTATTAGCTGATGTCTTAGAATCATCCTTATCACCATCTATATGATATACACCTGTTTCATTCTCTGGAGAATTAAAATATCCAAGTGTAGCTATTCCAAAACTAGAAAGTGAATAAGACTTATCTCCCACCTTGAATGATTTTGCCATATCATTCTTCATAGTATCAAGAACACTTCCAAGTGTTGAGTCTTTTCTAAGAAGTGAATCCTTAATCTTTTCTTCCCACTTCTTAACCTCATCATCAGACATTGCATCTTTCTCATCACTTGTAAGAGGCTCATATCCCTTAGAACTTGCCGCATTGTAGGCAACATCTACAGACTTGACAAGGTCATTATAATCCTTAAGGAAGCCCTTAATCATATCATATATACCATCTACATCTGTGTTGGTTGTAATAGTTACTTCATCATTACCAGTAACTTCCATTGCCTCAATTGTAAGACCATTGATTGAGTAGTTATTAGAGTTGTTAGTAAATGTTGCCCCATTAAGCTCAATCTCTGAATCCTGTCCTGTTATTCTGACAGCACCCGAAGATGATGCACTACCAGTAACATTTGATGCCATTGCAATCTTAGAGTCAAGCAGTGCCTTAGCTTTAGCCTGTCTGTCAGCATTAGTATCGCTTACTTCCTGTAATACATTGGCATTAGAAGCATCTGCCACAGCTTTTCCATCATCGCCGATTGTCACATAATCCTTAGTATCCCGTATAACCTTGGAATTATCATCATACACCTTAATCAGTGATTCATTAGACGCTTTTTTCTTTACCGCAGCCTCATATTCATCCTTGACACCATCTTTTTCCATAGCCTCTGTGTCATATTCGTACACAACTTTGCCATCAGAATCTTTAACTGTATTGCCCTCTGAATCCACCTTTTCCTTCTTATACTTATCATAAGCATTAAGAATATCTGGTGTCTCTGTCTTAAGCTTTGCGACATATTCATCTAATGTCAATGAATGATCCCAAGTATCATCTGCTGCCAGTGCATCAAGCTTATCCTTGGCTGCATTATACTTATCAGCATAACTCTTCGCTGTATCCTTGGCAGTAATCTTAGTATACATACCTTCAAGTTCTGTATTATATGCATCACTGCCCTCTGTTAAAGCTGCCAGTCTCTTGTATTCTGCTGAATCAGTATCATTAACTGTATATATTCCAAGCTTCTGTAATGCATTAAGTCCGTTAGAGTCATTAGCCACAAGTGAGAAATCGTTATCCTTGCCTGACTCCTTAGAACTTATAAAGAATCTTGCATTATTCTCATCAAAACTTGCATTAACGCCAGCTTCCTTTAACTTAGATACGAACTGGTTAACATTCATATCTGATGTTATATCAATACTCTTGGTTCCAGAAGCAGTCTTAAAACTTATAGAACCATCTGTTGTTCCAACTATGTCTGATATCTTAGTATCACCTGTAATCTTGCTTCCATCAGCAGCTTTAATCTGTCCACCTGTAAGATATCCTGTTGACGCCAGCTGCTTAACCTTAAGTCTCTGTGTACCATTAACAGCAGATGAACTTGCTGTTACCTTGGCATACTTATCATTAGACACACTTGATGTCTTCAGATTATAACTTGTAGAAAATCTTGCACTTGAAAGCTTTCCACTATAAAAGCCATAAATACTTGTATTCATGGTCTTCCACTTTTCCTGCTTCCATGAAAGCTTAGTCTGTGCTTTAACAAGATTATCCTTCTTTAACTTATATGATGATACGAGTGCTGAAACAAGCGATTCTGTATCCATACCCGATACCATACCAGATAGTCTTATTGCCATAGCTTATCTCCTCTCATCAACCATGATACCTGCAAGCTCCCATGCCTTAGCAAGCATCTCAAGAGCTTTCTCTGAAGGTATCTCTTTAATAACTTCGTCTGTATCTTTATCTTTAATCTTAATCGTGATTCTGTTAGTTGGTTCGTTGTAGCCGAATTCAGCGATTGTGTTGTTGTTAAGAACCTTCCTTATATCCTTAACATCAGCCATAGATTCAGCCTGCTTCTTAGCCTTGTCATTGTCTTTAGCGCTGCTGCCATTCTTCTCACTGTCTGCTGCCTGTCCTACAGAAACTGCCACATTAGATGCTGCTGACTTCGCTGAATCAACAACAACCTCATTGCTCTTATCTGTAGTTGTTGTAACACTACTTACCTGTGATACCGGCTTAGCAGCCTGTAAATTCTGGCTCTGGTAGCTTGACGCTGCCGCTACTCCATTAACTTCCATTCCCATGATACAATTCCACCTCCGTGTGAAAACAAAACTTTATCCTGTAGTTACATTCATGTTGTACTGCATATATCGGAAAATGTTAAGTAAAATTTAACCCTTTGGACAAAAATATACACAAATAAAACAAATCATTTCTTAAATAACTGGTTAAGAGACTTCACATCAACCGAACTTGCTGCTTCCTTATTAGAATCAAGTATCTGTGCATACACTTCCTTACGATATATAGGTACTGACTTCGGAGCTGATATGCCAAGCTTTACCTGATCGCCCTTGATTTCGATTATAGTAATCTCAATATCATCATTAATAATGATTGCTTCGTCTTTCTTTCTTGATAATGCGAGCATATTAGTTCTCCTCCTTCTTTAGAATATCGTATATAGGATATCTTACCTGATATTCAGAATTATCTGCTATAAGCTGTATTCCTTTCATTGTATCAAAATCAACAATGATAGGAGCTTTAAGATTAATTGTCATCTTAGTAATATCCTGTGGTACCGTAAGCGCACAGTACACTCTGATATTATCATCCTGTATATCGTCTCCAAGAGATTTAAGAAGCTCATCCTCAACAACAGGATCATATGTCTCATACACGAATTCCGGCTTCATGACAGGAAGTGCAAGTGTTGGCTCATCAATCGCCTGAAGCCATATAATTGATATATTCTCCTCTTTCTCTGCATCATACACAAGAGTATACTTCTTCCAGTCCTCAAATCCAATAATTCCCTTGTCAAATGTGATGATTTTATCATCACTAACTTCAATCTCTCCAAACCATTTAGTCTGTACTTTCATGTCAAACCTCCAAATCTTAATTCTATCCTTTATCTGTCAATGCTGTTTATACAGCTTAACTCTCAGCCTGCCTCACTGTATTCCTCTCTTATGCTGGCTACCCAAGGAAATCAAGCAGTGTCTGCTGAACAACCTTGCTCGCAGCTGATAATGCTGCCTGATATACAAGCTGTGCTGATGTATATGTAACAACAATCTCTTCCAGATCAATGTCTTCATTCTGAGACTTAAGATCAGTGAAATTAGTCTTCTGTTCTGTAAGTCGTGTCTTCGTAAGATCCAGTCTTATCTGTCTGTTTCCTACATCAGCCTTCGCATTAGATACCTGCTCCTGATAGCCCTGCATCTGTCCGATTCCCGCTTCAAAAGCATCTTTCATCTTAGATTTTGCAAAATCTCTCTGCTTTGTAAGGCCTTCCATAATATCACTTAACTTCTTCTGTGAAGCCTCATCGCTGTACTGTCCTTCCTTCTGCATAGACTCAATCTTTGATATCTGGTCATTAATATCAAGGACATTCTGTACCGCATTGACAAGGTCATCAACATTTCTTCCAAGATATATATTGAAAGCTTCATCAGCTTCTGTATTAACCTTAATCTTCTGTGAGAAATTAATGATATATTCAATATCCTCACTCTGCTTGTTGTACTCAATTCCTGTATTATTATCAACACAGTTAAAATACATTGTCGGGTCAATGTCACCCTTTATAAAATTGCTCTTCTCGTATGTAACTGAAAATGCATTATCAGCATACACTGACTTGTAAACATTCTCACCAAGAAGAAGCTCTCCGGTTGTTGAGTTAATTGCAATCTCATTCTCACCCGGAACATAATTAGGATCTGTCGTTGTAACCACATTTACAGCTGTATCAGCTGTATTACCGTCTGCATCAGTTACCGGAACAGTAAGTCCTCCATCTACAGTAACACTACCATCATCAGCAATAGTGATATTGGCAGAATTATTATCTCCCATGCTCATAGAAAATGTTTTTCCGTTAATCTCGTCATATGCAAGCTGGATTCTGTGTACATCTGTTATATTAGGTGTGATTATATTTCCGTTAGCGTCTGTCTTTACATTAAGCTTGATAATATCTTCATTAGTATATGCATTAGTGTATGCTGTCTTATTAGATAAATCCTCCCTTGTAAAGTTCTGTGTAATTTTATAATCAACATCTTTAGCAGTTTCATCTGACTGATATGTCAGAGGCTTATCTGTAGCATGTCCTGTAAATACATATCTTCCGGCATAATCAACATTTCCCTGCTCATAATAAGCTTCCACTAGCTTGTTAAGACTTTCAGCAAGAGTGTTACGCTCAGATTCTGAATATGAATCCGTAGAGCCCTGCACACAGTAATTATACAGATCCTGTATAATCTTGTTGCTTTCGTCTAATGCATCATGAGTTACACTTAACCATGATGATGCATCAGGAATATTCTTTCCAAGATACTGTGTTACCTCATCAAGACTTGAACGCAGTCTCAATGCCCTGATGGCTATAATAGGGTCATCAGAAGGCTTATTAATCTTTTTCTGTGTTGAGAGCTGTGTACTTAAATCATTAAGCTGGCTCTTATTTCCCTGAATATTGGATATTGAGCTGTTTACCATCATCTGGTTAGTAATACGCATATTGTGCCTCCTTATATCGCGAATCAAAAACCGCCCCTATGGTGAGGAGAAGAATTCTTTTACTGTTTTATACACCTGTATTATTAATAAGTCTGTCATATAACTGATTCATGACAGTCATCATCTTCGAACTTAAATTATATGCCTGCTGGAACTTTACAAGATCCATGGCTTCTTCATCTGTATCAACACCCATTACAGATAATCTCTGGTTCTGTATAGTTGTCTTAAGATTGTTGTAATTCTTTGTAAAATTAATTGCCTTACTTGCATCTATTGACATATCACTGACAATACTTTCGAGGAAATATGTTCCCGTACCTCCGTCATATATCTTAGCATCTTTAGAATTGATAAGGTCTACAATCAGGCTTGTATTGGCTTCTCCATCGCTTTCCTTGTACTTGGTAGCAAGAAGGTCCGCGTTATCAATAAGATTCCGATTAACTGTTACACTTGACGCTGTAAGAGCCTTGCTTCCATCTGACATTACAAAAAGCGGAATTCCGCTTGCCGAGCCATCTGATGTAACACCCTTTGTAAGAATCTCATTGATTGATGATACAAATGTCTGTATAAACTGGTTAAGCTGTGCCTGATAATAAGGAACTCCCTTATAATTAGTATTGCTGTCCACCTTACTTACTGTATCAGTAAGGATATTACCCTCTGCATCTGTCTTATATGTTTCATTGCCATCATCGTCAGTTGTTGTGGCATATTTTTCAATCTCACCATTGCAGCCGTCTCTTATATCAATAAGTCCCTTTAACTCTCCGCCTAATGAAGTGCTGTATATGTTAAATGGCTGTCCGGTCTCCCACTGTATGTCATACAGACCTGCCGCATCTGATACATTTCTTGGCTCATCTCTTGAAACAGTCTGAAGAGTATGGTAATTATAGCCATTAACAAGCGAATTACCATTAATTGTAATCTGAAGGTCTGTAAGGTTATTGCCAATATCTGTCTCACTTACTGATATATTAACCAGCTTGGAAAGATCATCAATTAAAGCATTTCTCTGATCCTTAAGATCGTTGGCATTGCCATAATTAGCCTGAATCTGGTTAATCTGCTTATTAAGAGAAGAAATGCTCTGTGCCAGAGAATTAATCTGGTTAACAGTATCTTTAATCTCATTATTAGCGTCTATCTGAACATTCCTTAAATTAGTAGCCAGAGTATTAAAATAATCTGTCATGCTCTTTGCATTATTGATAAGCTGGTTCTTTGCGGATGTATCAGCCGGCGTAAGATCAAGCTGGTTAAGTGCTGCAAAGAAATTCTCATACTCTGTTGAATATCCCTTAAGTGTGAACTCATTGAGATAATTCTGTATCTGTGACATGTATGTATCCTTAACATTGTACTGTCCATAATTAGTATAATTATTTCTGTACTTCTCATCATAGTAAGAATCTCTCGTCTGATTAATTGCATCAACGATAACTCCTGCACCAAGTGTTCCATATTTAGCATATGAACGTAATGCCTCACCAGCCTTAATTGATGCTGTTTCTTTCGTATATGACTGGTTATTGATATTAGCAAGATTATGTGATGTAACATTTATAGAGGTCTGCGCCGCCTGCAATCCTGTATATGCAATTGTTAATCCAAAAAATGTTGATGCCATATTATCCTCCTGTATTAATCAGCATTTATATACGTCCAAGTGAAGTAACGAGATGTTCCAGCATTTCGCTTACTACATTGACATATCTCGATGCTGCATTATATGCCTGCTGATACTTTATCATCTTCTCTAACTCTTCATCAGAGGATACACCCTCTGACTGTAGTCTCTGGTTATCATAACCATCAACCATCGTTGTCTGGTTACCTACATAATTATAAAGTGCCTTACCCATAGTGGCATATTCACCAATATAATTATTGTAGAATGACATGTAATCCGACTTCGCATACATGTCCGGGTTAAGGGAAGCGAATTTCTCATCCCATATATCCACGAGTTCCTTGGCTCTGTCAAAATCTTCCTTACCCTGTACAGTAGAAAGTGGAATCTTTCCTACATTCTGTGCTGCTTCAGGATTAATCTTCAGATTGCCAAGCTTATATAATGATTCATAATCTGTCTCGTTAAGATTGTTTCTAAGATAGATTGTCTCTCCATTATCACCTGTAGTCTTAATATATCTGTCTGTTCCAATTCTTGAAAACAGTTCTGTACCAACAGTCTTATTGTCATCCATACCGTATCCAGTCTTGTCCATGTCAAGCATAAGATACTCATATGAATCAACCGGAACCGCTGCTCCGCCTACACTCTCGTATAATTTCTCACCAGATGCATAGCTGTAAGTACCATCACCGTTATCAGTTCCGGTAACCTCTCTTCCGTATCTGTCATAAAGAACCGCCTTATCAACTGAATTATATATGTATGTATCTGCCTGAATCTCACTTCCATCTGCATTAAGATAAGGATTATTCCTTGTCTCAGTTTTCTCCGGACACAAGATTCCGTTGATTCTTTCAACAATTCCATTAACAAGCTTATCGAATCCCGCCATAGCGCTAAGAATTGCTGAAGGCTCTACATATGTATTGTAGTATTCCTGCTGCTTTGCATATTCATTATAGGCCTGCTGATATGCTGTACGGCCTTCCTCAGTACTCATGTCATAATCATTGCTGTCAGGTGCAACCGGAACCACTGTATAATCTACAACCATATTGCCTCTTGCAATAATAAGTCCCTTAAGCTGTCCCTTATCTGTATCATCAGCATTAGACGCCAGCTTGCCATCTTCATAAACATCTCTTTCATACGATGGCCATGTGGGAATAACAAGTGTTGTTCCCTCGACAACTCTTGTACTCATAGCTGTAAGTTCGCCTGATGTTACAAGAGGAACTCCGGCTGCATTAATAATAGTTTCCTTATTCTCTGATTCATAATAGGTAATATCTATATATTTGCTGAGTTCATCTATTGCCGCATCTCTCTGGTCTCTTAAATCATTAGCTTTCTCAATACCCGGTGCTTCCACCTTGGCAATACTCTTATTAAGCTTATATATCTGGCCTGCAAGATCATTAATCTTATTAACCATATTACTAACCTGTGTATTAAGAGTTGTCTGGTAATCCCTGAGCCCCTTATACACATTTTCTGATTTCTCTATAAATGCAGTCGCATTCTGGATAAGTGATGACCTTGCAACTGTACTTGTCGGATTCTTGGCAAGTTCATTAATTGAATCATACAGATTGGTAAGATATGACTCATAAGTTACACCCTGCATCTCACCAAACTGATCTTCTATCTCCTGAACAGCATTATACTGGCTTTCATAGAATCCAAGTCTTGAATTCTCATTCCTGTATGCCAGGTCAATATACTGATCTCTTATTCTTCTTACCTCAGATATTGCAACACCAAGTCCATAGCTTGCATAACTTACTTTGTCCTTGCTGTTGACATTGACATATGTAGTATCAGAGAAAGTAACCTGCTGTCTTGTATATCCGGTTGTGTTAATATTAGACAGATTGTGTGCTGTTGTGTTGAGTGCTGTCTGAGCTGTTTTCAAACCGCTTGCTCCAACAAACAATCCTGCCATTCCATTAGCCATAAGGTCACCTCTTTCTTACTTAATTCATAATCTTATATGTATATCGTCATTTTTTTAAAACAAAACACCCCAGAGACTAAAAAAGCCACATTTCCTTAGTAAAAATGTGGCTTTCAATCCAACACGGACAACCCCATCTCACAATAAATCATCCGTGATATTATTCATATTGTCTTATATCCGTGGCATCCTGATATGCCATCAGAATATTACTGCCTGGCATCAAAGCTTGTGCTTCCCATGCCACCTGTCTCCTCATACGCTCCCTTTCCATAGTTAGCCGTCTGCGGAGCCATACTTGCATTCTTCGCAAGATTAATCTCAAAATCAATCATATCCATTGATTCCTTAAGCAGCAGCCTGTTATTATCATTAACCTGCGTAAGCTGGTTTACAGTTTTCTTAAGACTCAGATACGACTGTTCTAAAGCATCATGCTCTGCCTGCTTCTTTTCTAACAGTCTTACTATCTGACTCACCTTAACCTCTGCTGCTGACAGATGCAGAATCTTACATATATCTGCAACACATGACTGTCTCTCCATCTCCAGTCTGTTAAGAATATCAATAAGCTTCTGCTCCTTACCAAATATCTCCTGAAGCTGTCCGACATCTCCCTTAACAATAGCAGTAGTCTTATTATTAGACAAGTCCAAAAGCTCAGTATACTGTCTGTTCTCATCATTCATTATATTAATCAAAGAATCTATCAAACTTGCCATCTAATAAAACCCCACTAAAATGTTAATGTTGAAATGTTGTTCAGAATCTTATCTGCAACAGCTTCTGAACTGATGTTGTAAGTTCCTGCTGCCATACGTGCCTTAATATCAGCAATCTTGTCTTCTCGAACATCAGAAGCCTTACTTACTGCTGTCCTGGCTGTCTGATATGTCTTGGCTGTGTCAGAAATCTCAAACTTGTCACTAACCGATGATGTCTTAGCTGCTGTCTTAGCTTTAGAAATCTGGCTGGTCTGATATATCTGATTAACAGCATTATAAGCATCTATGCGCATATTAACCGCCTCACTTTCCATTAATTAAAGCAGATACTCTCTTGCTTCATGTGTAAGATATCGGACAGTTTCCGCAAATACTTTATACCCGTTTTGAAAAAAGCTTATTATTTATCAAGAAATCTCATCCTTGCCTTTTCTCTTCTCTCTCTTATCTTATCAGCATCAACGGTTGAAGATCTGCTTCCGTACATGCCTCCCAGTCTGTTAGCCAAATCGTTCTTACATCTCTCACAGTATCTTCCGGTTCTTATGGTAGCTCCGCATACTTCGCATGCAATACCAATAGGTGAATCATCACTGAACGATAATCTTTCTTCTCTTATCCACTGTTCAATCTGTCTTGTACTGACATCGCACTTCTCAGATATTTCTCTCATATCAGCCCTTGGATTATCCTCTATATAATCTTTAACCTCCTGAAACTTTTCTTCAAGCTTTCTCATGCATTCAGGACAAAGTCTGTACACACCACCTATATAATTATATAATCTTCCACAGTTCTTACAATTCTTAACTTCCATAGCTTCTCCTTGTTAATCCTCTTTATCAATCTCGTTAACAGGTCCAGTTACTAAAGCAGCTCATACTTTAAAATCCGTCTCCCACGCACAGACTTATACCATATACCTGCGACACTCCTGCGTCTTTAAGTACTGCTGCACATGCATCAAATGTTGCTCCTGTTGTATATATGTCGTCCACGATTAATACTTTTCTATATCTTACAACTTTTCCTCTTACTTGAAAAGCATTTTGCAGATTTTTAATTCTTTCCCGATTACTTAGCTCCTTCATGGGCTGAGTCTTAACAATCCTTACGAGATATTCCTCATCTACCGGAATCTGCATGGCTCTTCCAAGTGCCTGCGCAATAAGCCCAGCCTGGTTAAACCCACGCTCCTTATATTTCGAAATATGAATCGGAACAGGAATTATCACATCCGGCGACCACATGCGTATCATCCTGCCACATCTGTCCGCCATCTGCTTCGCATATATTCCTGCATATTCCTGCTTGTTATAATATTTAAATCTGTATATTGATTCCTTGACATTCTTAGAATATTCATACAACGCACATGCCTGGTCATATACATGCTTCTGCCTGCTGCAGTCACTGCAGTATTCTGTTTCTTCATCTTTCACCGGCTTACCACATTTTAAACAGGCAGGCTCGCTTACATAATTTATATTATGCATGCAGCTTCCACATATATCTGCCCTTATCCCTCCAACAAAAGGTGCCGGCTTTCCACACATAGGACACGCTGGTGGAAGTACCGCATTAACTGCCTCCATTAATACCTTCTTATAATCCATAATCCCCCATTATTGTCATCATTATCACATATAAACATATCAATTATCATTGTCCGAAATCTTCAATATGTCTGATTTCTTCAATCCTGTCTGTGAGTGAAGAATATCGTTTTGACTCTGATACATTGTCAGCCATAAGCCTGAATATCTCCTCTTCCCCAACGAGGCACACACATTTTCTTGCTCTTGTAACTGCCGTATACAGAATATTCCTGTTCATCAGCATTCTTGGTCCCTGCGACATCGGAATAATAACCGCCGGGTACTCACTTCCCTGTGATTTGTGAACCGTAATCGCATACGCAAGTTCAAGCTCATCAAGCTGTGAGAATTCATAAGTAACGAATCTGCCATCTTCGAATTTCACAGTTACATTCTCATCAAATGTGCTTATTCTCTCTATAACTCCGGTATCCCCGTTAAAAGCGCCCGTTCCCTGTTCTGTTGGAATACCGTATCTGCTTCGTTTTTCCCATGCAAGCTGATAATCATTCTTAATCTGCATAACCTTATCGCCTTCACGGAAAGTAACATCACCGACCTGTCTTTCCTGCTTGATAGCATCAGCCGGATTAAGAAAATCCTGCATAATCTTATTAAGACGTTCCACCCCGACATTGGATTTTCGCGATGGAGTAAGAATCTGAAGGTCATACACATCGGCACCTACATAGTCCGGAAGTTTGTCCTTAATAAGCGTTTTCATCGCATTTATTATATTGTCTGCACCGTTTCTGTGAACAAAGAGAAAATCCTTGCTGTACTTGTTAAGTACTACCTCCTCACCCCTGTTTATCTTATGGGCATTAATAATAATCTCGCTCTGTGCCGCCTGTCTGAATATCCTCTCCAGCTTAACAACCGGAAAACATCCGGATTCTATAATGTCTTTAAGTACATTTCCCGGACCTACACTTGGAAGCTGATCCACATCACCTACAAGAATCAGTTTCGTTCCAATCGAAACAGCTTTAAGAAGTGAATTCATAATGCTAATGTCTACCATCGACATCTCATCAACAATAATAACATCAGCCTCAAGCGGATTATCTTCATTTCTCTCAAAGAACATAGACAACCCCGTTGCTGCCGACTTTCTGTCGCCATCCGGCACGCCTCCGCTTATCTCTAACATTCTGTGGATTGTCTGTGCTTCATAACCACAGGCTTCTGTCATTCTCTTTGCTGCACGTCCCGTAGGCGCTGCAAGCCTGATTTCCAGACCTTCCAGTTCAAAATATTTAATTATTGTATTAATAGTTGTAGTCTTACCGGTTCCCGGTCCGCCAGTAATAACAACAAGCCCGTTTCTTACTGCTTTCGCAACAGCCTCTTTCTGGATATCATCAAGAGTTATTCCTTCTTTATCCTCAATCCTTGCAATCCTGTCATCTATGAATTTCTGGTCTTCCTCAATCTGGACATCAAGATTATTAAGCATAGCTGCAACATTTGCTTCCATGTTGTAATACATACGGGCATAGACACATTTTACATTGTCCTTAACCTTGACAACTATCTTCTTATCCATTGTCAGGTCCATAAGATATTTGTCATAGTCCTGGACATCAATCAAAAGCAGTTCGTTGACCTGACGCACAAGCTTATCATACGGAAGATATGTGTGTCCCTGCATTGTCGCCTGGTTAAGCACATAAAATATTCCGCTCTTAATCCTGAATTCAGAATCAATCTTGATTCCGGCACGCGAAGCAATCTCATCAGCCGTCCTAAAACCGACACCCTCTATGTCATCAGCAAGCCTGTACGGATTCTGTTCAAGAATGTTATAAATGTCGTTTCCATAACGCTTAAATATTTTGTTGGCAAGATTCATCTGGATTCCATAACGCTGAAGAAACATCATTGCTTTTCTGATGTCTTTCTTGTCAATAAGCTGGTTTGCTATATCCATAGCTTTAGACATGCTTATTCCTTTAATCTCAGCCAGACGCTCCGGTTCTTCTTCCATAATCCTGAATGTATCATCGCCAAATGTCTTAACTATCCGTTCAGCCATCTTCTCGCCGATACCCTTTATTGCCCCGGAGCTTAGATAACGCCTTACGGATGCAGCATCATCCGGCGCCCTGAACTCATAAGATGTGACTTTAAACTGCATGTAGTAAACTGCATGCTTAACAAATTCGCCTTGTGCGGTAATAAATTCACCTGTGTTGATATAGCTTAACACTCCAACACAGGTGATTTCTTCATCATCATATACAATATTAAAAACCGTATATCCATTGTCTTCATTCCTGAAGATAATATTCTCCACAAAGCCCTCTACATATTTCACAGACTCGTAATCCAATCTGTTATCTCCTTTATGTTAAATATTATTCCTGCTCATCTGCCTTAGGAATAGACTCTGTAGAATAATTTCTCTTCATCTGCTCATAAAGCGTCTGTGCTATTCCAAGTCCTTTGCCATGATTAGAATCAGTCATAAGCTTGGCATAAGATGACACCATCTCATCTCCAAAGTAACTTCCCAAAGTATTAAGTGAAGTATCCTCTGTTCCGCCAATTCCAGCCATAGAAGTAAACAGATTGCTATCCTCGTCTTCTGAATCAATCTTAGCCATCTTCTCCATTGACTTAAGAACCTGTTCAACAAAATAACTTTCAAAATCCTTGCATACAGACATAAGTTCATCGTCTGATGCCTTAGAATAATCAGTATCTGTAAGTTTATTAGTTAAAGAACCCGCTTTAGAATCATACACATCTGAATAATTCGTACTGCTAAGCCCCGTAATAGAATCGCTCATACACTACACCCCGCTTATCTCTTAAGGTTATTAGCCTGCTCCATCATTGTATCAGATGTTGTTATAGCCTTAGAACATAACTCATACGCTCTCTGTGCTGTAATAAGATTAACCATCTCAGTTGCAACCTGAACATTAGATGACTCAAGATATGACTGTCTTAATGAACTCTTCTTCCCAACTGCATCATACTCTTCGTTAAGTGCAGTTCCTGACGCCTCAGTCTCTGAAAGGTAGCTTCCACCAATCTTATCAAGTCCTGCAGGATTAGAAAACTGATATAAACCAATCTTAATACCGATTGGTGCCGGATTGTTAGACTCATCAGGATATAAAAGGTTGCCGTCTGTATCAATAGTAATAAGATTAGTCTTATAATCCTCACCGTTAGCATCCTGTCCAAGAACTATCTCTGCGCCATCTGCGCTGAGTACAGGATATCCTTCAGAAGTACTAAGCATTACGCCTTCTGTAGCTGTTGCCCATGTAAAATGTCCATTTCTTGTATACACAGTCTCGTCAGTATTAGTATTTCTTACTGCAAAAAAACCATCTCCATTAATTGCAAAATCTGTTTTACTGTCAGTTGCATTTAATGCACCCTGTGTATATATTGATGTTACTGCTGAAACTCTTGAACCAAGTCCAACCTGTGCTCCAACAGGTTTATTCTCTCCGTTGGCAGAAGTAGTCTTCGCCTGAAGATTCTGGTAAAGCAGAGACTTAAACTGAGTCTGCTCCTGCTTATATCCTACTGTATTAACATTTGCCAGATTGTTGGCAATAGTATCTACGCTTGTCTGCTGGCTCATCATTCCTGATGCAGCAGTCCACAATGATCTCATCATGTCGTCAGTCCTCCATATGTATATGCCTAACAGTTGTTACTAAATCTCAGATATAGATACCATCTTTCCTAACATCTCATCGATAGTATTCATAATCTTCTGATTACTTTCAAAATCTCTTGCAATAGATATCATATCTACCATCTCTGTTACCACATTAATATTGGAAGCCTCCAAATATCCCTGATTAACTGTTGCTGTAGCATCTGTCTGTGTTGCGCCATCTACAGCTCTGTAAAGATTCTCGCCATATGCCTCAACATAGTCATAATTCTCAAAATCTACAAGAGCAAATCTGTCTACATACTGTCCGTCAGCATATATTTCGCCACTCTCTTCTACAGTCAGTTTTTCAAAGTCTGTAGGTAACTGTATCGGACCATTCTCGCCCAATACAAAATCACCATCCTTGGTTACCAGATAACCTTCACGGTTCATCTGGAAAGATCCGTCCCTGGTATAAAGCGTTGAAGTTTCTCCAGCTTTGTTAGTGAAAGAAATCGAAAACAATCCACTTCCACTCAGTGCAAAGTCAAATGTATTGCCTGTGTTCTGGAAAGAGCCCTGATCCCAGCTTCTGAAGGATTCTCCTACTTTCGCTCCAAGATTCAGAGTTCCGATATTCTGATTAATATAGCCCACAGTTTCATCTTTAACTTTGATGCCATAAACATCTTTAAACGACTGTGTCGTAAGGCCTTCTTTCTTATAACCTGTGGTAGTTGCATTAGCCAGATTATTAGACACTACATCCAGTCTCTTCTGCTGAACTGTCAAGCCAGAGTACGCTGTATAAAGCCCTTTTACCATAGCCCGCCTCTTTCTTGATAATATATTTTTCCGGCATAGAGATTATCCATTCTGCCAGAATGTTAAGAAACATTAGTAATAATCTTATTAAAAATGTTCCAGGTTACTTAACTTCGTCTCTGTAGCCTGCAAGGAACTCAATAAACTTACCTGTACCAATAGCAACACATGTCATTGGATCTTCGGCTGTCATAGTATTAATTCCTGTCTTGGCTTCAATTAAATCCTCAAGTCCTGAAAGAAGACTTCCGCCTCCTGTAAGGACGATTCCTCTGTCTGCAATATCAGATGCAAGTTCTGGTGGAGTCTTCTCAAGAACGCTGTGAACAGCTTCAACAATCTGTGAAGTTGCCTCTCTTAAAGCTTCCTCTGTCTCCTCTGAGCTTACCTCTACAGTCTTAGGAAGACCTGTTACAAGGTTTCTTCCTCGTACATTCATAGTTGTGACTTCTGCCTTAGGATAAGCAGAACCAACCTTTATCTTAATATCTTCTGCGGTTCTTTCACCAATAAGAAGATTATGCTTCTTTCTCATGTATCTTACGATAGCTTCATCAAAATCATCTCCGGCAATCTTAATAGAAGTACTTACAACAGTTCCTCCTAAAGAGATAACAGCGATATCAGTTGTACCACCACCGATATCAACAATCATATTACCGCATGGTCTTGAAATATCAATACCTGCACCGATAGCTGCTGCGATAGGCTCTTCAATAATAGCAACCTCTCTTGCGCCTGCCTGAAGAGTAGCATCCTCAACCGCCTTCTTCTCAACCTCAGTAACACCTGAAGGTACGCATACACTGATTCTAGGCTTCTTAAGCATTCTCTTGCCGATAGCCTTCTGGATAAAGTACTTAAGCATCTTCTCAGTTACAGTGTAATCAGAGATAACACCCTGACGAAGAGGTCTTACAGCAACGATGTTACCTGGTGTTCTACCAAGCATCAGTCTTGCTTCCTCACCGATAGCCTTAATCTTATTAGTATCCCTGTCAAATGCAACAACTGAAGGCTCTTTAAGAACAACACCTTTGCCTTTAATATATACAAGGATACTTGCAGTACCTAAATCTATACCAATATCTGTTGATAACATGATAATTCCCCTTTCTTATAAAACAATGCGGACCTTCTGCTTGTCCGATATATTCAGATAAAACATAAAATCAAAAGTCAATAGAAGCCATGTGTACCCATGGCTAATCACCATTATATACATAAAAAAGGAAATTTAAAAGCCCTAAATAAAAAAAATCTATCTAAATATATATTTTTATAAATAATCAAGAAGCAATACATCCTGTAAATGTATATCGGCATTAATTTGTGCCTGCTTAATATTCTGCCCGCGAATTTAAAAATATTTTGATTTTAAGATACATACATATTATAATGTGGTGGATTAGGATTATAACTTGCATATATTAAGGTAATATTAAAGTTATTTCTGAATTTAAGTGTATAGGAGATTGCTATGAATATCCGTTTATTAGATAAAAATGATAAGGCTGCCCTTGAACAGCTTATATATACTATAGAAAATGCTCTTCCTGTTCCGGAATGGTGGATTCCTATTGATGATATTGAACGCTCACATTTCTTTGATGCTGACTGGACATGCTTCTTAGGTGCATTTAATGACGATAATGAACTTGTTGCCGCCAGCGCCCTTTTCTTTAATGAACATGAATTTGCCGAGGAAGCTGAAAAGCTCGGTCTCGACATTCGTTCTACAAATGTAGCTGAAGTCGGACGATGCATGGTTCACCCTGACTTCCGCGGTCACAACCTTATGTGTGAGCTTAACAAGCGCCTCTGCACAATTGCCCGCAACCGCGGCATTGACACAATCATCGCCGTAGCCCACCCTGACAACGTCGCCAGCAATTCGTCTTTCCGCCGTCTCGGCGCAGAGCTTAAGGCAACTGCCACTGTATTCGGTTCTTACCAGAGGAATATGTATATTCTGCCGTGGTAGATAGGTAACAACCTATAGGTAGTGGCTGTCGGGCAAGGCAGGCTGTCCCAGAAGAAGACAGCCTGCCTTGCCCGACCCTTTTTATTCACATATATTGCCGTGGCACTTGCTACAGCAATCCGCCTGCAGCCGCCTATAATTCTTCCTTAAGGCATTCAAGCAGTCCTTTGCAACCTGCCAGAACATCCCTGTAAGTTGCCTCAAAATCTCCCGTATACCATGGGTCTGCCACATCAAGTCCGCTTCCCGCAAAAGTAAGCAGCTTATATATCTTCTCATCCGGATCTCCGCCCGATATCCTCTGCATATTGCGGATATTCTCAGTATCCATTCCAATAAGGTAATCATATTCCTCATAATCATTCAGAGTCATCTGCACTGCCCTGTGAGGAATCACCGGAATTCCTTCTTTCTTTAACTTGGCAACTGTGCCATGATGCACCCCATTACCAATCTCCTCGCGGCTTGTCGCCGCCGAATTAATATAGAACTTATCAGCAAGTCCCTCTTTTTCAACTAAATATGTCATAACGCTTTCTGCCATAGTGCTTCGGCAGATATTGCCGTGGCAGATGAAAAGTATTTTTATCATGTTTTTGTTTCTCCTTGTTTTTCCCCGGAATGCCCTGTTTTACAAGGGATTCTATGGATTCGTGTAGTTTGCTCTGAAATTACAGATTGTGGTGAATCAGAGCAGAACCCTGCAAGTTGTTACTACCTGTTAGTAGTAAAATTGGTAGTAAAATGGAAAATGTTACTACTAAGGATTAATACGAAAACTTATCTTCATCCACAATCGAATTGCCAACAAACTTTCCATTCTCATAAATCTTCATTCGCTTAACAGGTTCAACGCCAACCATCTCTGTCTTAGCAAATACAAATTTCCCAGTATAGATTACTTTAGGCAAATTTTCTTTGTTGAACTTAAATATTCTTCCGTCCTTGCCAAGTTCCTTAAAATAAACGCCAGAATACTTAATGTAATCATTTGTATCAGTTTCAATATACATATCAGAAACAGCAATAGCAAATGCATCTGCTCCTCCTAAATTGATAAAGAATAACTCATTGCTATGGAAATTGACATACTCACATAATTTATAGTAATCGTCATATAAACTAGTATCCACTTGGCCTAATGCTTTTCTCTCCACATCAGACAACTGTTGTGCCCCCAACAATAAAAACAGTAATTGGAATGTTGCACTTCTTATTTCATCTATCTTATTCCAGTCATGAATATTATGCTTATGAAAGTAACCATTTCTGACTTTTGCGTATGCAAAGATAGTTTCCCTTACATAATCCCTAGCCTTCCCTATATCACTTCGCAATATATCTATATTATCCTTATAGAAATTGGCCATTGAACCTAATGTTGTATCCAAAAAATCTTTTTTTAGAATATTGGTTTCTGTTAATGGAACCATATCCTTCGATTTATTCTTTTTAATCTTTCTTCCTTCATCTTTGTGTAAGCATATCAATTCATATAATATTTGCTCAACTGCTTTGAAGTAACCAGTTCCAATAACGGTCAAATCTATTGCTTTAGCTTGCTTCATCGATGAATACAGCCATTCTGCAGTTATTAAGCTTTCCGCAAAATCATGTTTACCTATTAAAACAAGAATAACTTGCTCATCAAAAAACTGTTTTCTAATTTTTTTATAATCAGACTCTAACAAAGATAGAGTTCTACCACTAATATCTCGCTGAGATTTACTTAACAAAGCATCATAGTTCTCTACTGTTATTTCATATTCAGTTATTTTTCTAAAATTTATTAGTGCGGCATTTCCTAATGTTTTTATATAGGCATATCCTATATATTCATTGACTTGCTTTTTATATTCATTAAGCGCACAAATAAAATTCCGATACTCATCCTCCCCAAAATAATTTTCCCAAAACCATTTTATGCCATAAAGATTATAACCTCTTCCCGGATCGTTATTATCCTCATTATGTCCAATCATTTGCAGATATGCATAATCATGTACCATATACACATACTTACATGTTTTTACCTTTATTTCATCCATTAATGATTGTATTTTTTCAGGTTCCCTTCCTTTAATCTTCCATCCGGGACATTCTTCTAATTCTTTGAACACTAGTAACTCATCTTTTTTTTCATCGTGTATCAAAAAGTATATTTTAGAACCTTTATCAATTTTAATTTCAGCATCTATCGTTTTAAATTGACATCCATATATTTCGCCGAGTTTTAGAATAATAAAATGTAGACACGATAGAGAAATATCCTTTGCCGAGGTAATGACTCTTTCATATTTCTCATGTTCATTTCCTCCAAAGTCAAATAATAATTCATTACGAACGTCATCCCATTTCATATCTGAAAATTCAGGATTAGCAGCATGCGGATTTCGAATACACTTTATTTTCTGAATTGCCTGTTTGAAAAGTATAGAATAATTAAATTCTTTTTCCATAAAGCGCCCTCCTCTATATAAAAACAGGCACACAGCCTTTTCAAGCCATATGCCTAGGTGCCTAGTCCTGAGGCGCATCGATGTAGTATTTTGCAACCACACCGGCTGCAGTTACAGCTAATGCTGCAACAAGGTCCAGGACGAATTTGACGGTCTTTGGATTTACCTTCATGGCATTTCCTCCTTGAGATAAAAGTAGGTACAAATGCACCTCTAATCAACCGATAAACACCCAAAATAATAGTATCATAGTAAGGCACTTTTAACAACAAAAATAACGCCCCAGCCTAAGCCAGAGCGTCATCTCTTTTCCATATTAAACTACCTTAAACATCTTCTATGACATCGGTTTCTCCTTCTTCTGTTCAACCTCCGCCTGCGCTTTCCTAAACTCTTCCATCCGTTTCAATTCTTCCGCAGCATCATCGAATCCGATATGCGTGTACACATTCATTGTGACCGATATATCCGAATGCCCCATGAGGTACTGTAATGTCTTTGGATTCATTCCCGATTTTGCCATATTCAAACAATAGGTGTGTCGGCATACATGAGGCGTGATATTTGGCATCTGCACCCGGTAGATGTCATTGTATCTGCCGACCATATGATTGAAACGATGTTACCAGTGCATTGCCACAAGTGGCATTTCATTATCATCATAAAATAGGAATCCGCTATAGCCGTCTATAGCTTTCTCCACTTTCGGTGCATTTCTATCCTCGATGATTGCCTGAAACATCTGTGCCACATCCTCTGTGATTGGCAGTACTCTTGTTCCGGCATCTGTCTTTGTGGTTTCTATGATGTATCGCATATCCGATGTTCTCTGCAACTGGTGGTCAATATTCACAGTTCTGTTCTCAAGATCAATGTTCTTCAGCGTCAGTCCACAAAATTCCGATATTCGCATTCCAGTACACCACATCGTCATGCACAAACTTCAGGAACTTTCTCATCTGGTCTTTTGTGATTGCCTCTCTTGTGACTGCGTCATTTACCAATACTCCGGCAAGCTGAAATCCGAATGGATACTTTACCAAAATGTCATCATCCACCGCCATCTGAAAGGCTGGTCGCAGCACTCCCTCGGATGGTATGAATGGAACTGTAGCTTTTACCTGGCTTTTGTTCCAATTTAGCAAGACAGTATAATGGCTTACCTCTTATCCCTTCCGGGATGTTGTTAAACTGTACCTGCAAGTTTTTCAACCTCCTTCACGATATTTCTTCATGAATGTGGAATTCTCTCTTCCCCCTTCACTATCCCTTGGACATAAAATCTCATTTTGGGCGGGAAAATTTTATCCTTTCATATTTTTTAGTAAGGAATTCTTGCATTTTCCTATATAAAAGAGAAAATATTGTTTCCTTCTCACTATTCGCTGGACACTTTTCTCTCAAATGACCGAAATAATATAAAATTCTTTCTTTTACTTTCCTATAAATAAAACTCATATAGAAGACGAACTAAAATTAATTGCTCATCGTTCTAATATAAAAGAAATAGTTGATATGATTTTCGAAAAATAGCCAAAAAATAAGGAGCAACCTTTCGGTTACTCCTATTGTGTAAAAAGTTTTATATACTATTTATAAATTCATTATCTTGGGTCTCTTACATCCGCTAAATAAGTTAGAATTCTAACTGCTTCATCCAACATTGTATTTGCATTTGCTCCAAATAATTCTTTTGCCCAAATGCGATCCACATCGCGAACAATTGGATGATGCAAATTAACGAATTCCAAAGTATCAATTTCAGATAACAAATCCGTATATGTACTGACTGAAACCGCAGAAAAAACAGGAACATATGTATTGTCAATTTCTGTCTTTTCCATTTTTCTCATTCCCTCTTGATTCTTACAATTCACCTCAACCATGACCTGATAAAAAACTGTAGACATCCATGTTGCTGATAAAACAGCATCCCTTTGGTTTGCAAAAGGTAACACAAAAAAATTCGTTGAAACAAATGTAATAGTATCAGCATAATATATGCTTCCTTCTTTTCTCGTACCACGTGGAATCAAAACAGAATGTGCCGGAAAACTTTTTAAGCTTTCTGCCTTTACTATATCTAACCATTCCAAAGCACTTTTAACTTTCTTTTGTTGCTTTCCCCCTGTAGACACAAGCGATATATAATCTGCTATTATACTATTGACCAATGTAGGTGAATTAACTCTTTCATCAAGACATTGTGTATCACCCATTCCTACCACAAAAGAATCATATTTTGAATTGCACATTCCAGATGCAACTGACAATCCTAACGGAAGATACTTATTATATAGTGGTTTGTTTTTACTTATAAATAATAAATCACTTCCCCCATTATTTCCTGCCGGTCCTCTTTTTAATTTTGTAGTAAGATTTCTCACCAATGAAAAACGTGTAGAAGGTGCGAAATTAGTATTAATAAAATTCTGCCCCTCTTCTAATTCGCGATTAAGCATTTTCCAACCATACGAAACACTCGTTCTCATATCGGATATACTAATCTTCTTTGCATCCACTCCAGGCATAATTGAAGTAAATCTATTAAATAAAGACTGTTTAATAGCATGAGAAAACATTCCTTCATCAATATCTGGAATACTTGTATAACTTGAAATAATTCTCACATCATTTGCAGGTTGCTTTACGCGACCAATTAAAACACAGGTACTTTTGGTAACCGCATCAAAAATATCATTATCTGGATACATAAATATCGTACGTAATCCAAATGAATCCAAAAGCATTTCTCTTGTAGCAATGGCCTCCTTACCCTTTGCCGACAGCTGAGTACTTGGAAAAACACAAGCAACTACGGTACCTGGTGCAACTAACTCCGTAATAAGTTCAAGAAAGACTGATTCTAATGGCATTTGTCCAATTTCTGTTTTTGGAGTAGCACCAGTCAAAGACAATATCTTCTGATAAAATGGTTGTTTTCTTGAAACACAATTAATACCTGCTACATATGGTGGATTCATTAAAATTAATTTGACCCTACTAAAAAATGATGGCGATAAATTACAAATATCTTTGCAAGACACTGTTGGTGAATTTGTTTTAGATATAATATTGGCAAAATTCAACCCTATTCGTAATGTAAGTAATTCAATTAGTTTTGTATTAATATCATTTGCTAAAATCTGTGTTGGTTGTAGATTCATCGAGTCAATAGCCGCACTAATTAAATTACCACTTCCAGCCGCTGGGTCACATACTATATCGCTCGTTGCAAGTGTACCAATCTCATCCTTTGCCAACGCCGCAACAATACGCCCAAGTTCAAGGTCTGTTGCAACCTCGCCATCATGTTCATGCCCACTCGAAACAATAGAATGAAGTACATTTGCAATGGAATCTCCTGTAACATTTTGCTGACCTAGCTCATATAAATTAACCAAATCTATATTTGTAACCGTAACAGTTGGAGTAAATGAAGTAACTGAATAATCATATATACCTTTAAAATTTACTCTAGATGCTTCTGCACATATTTTTGAAACATCATGTCCAAACACTCGTACATCCCTTAAATCAGTTCTATGAATATAATTAAAAGAACCCCTAATAAATTCATAGAAGTATATGGCCAAATGTGATTTCCATTCTCGTGGCATTGCTTTCAATGGCTCCATATTAGCTGCAAATGTTTCCAACGTTAGCATATATGTGTATGTATCACTAATAAAATCATTTAAATAGCTTGCAAAATACGCAGCAAGCTTGTTTGTTACAACATTTTCATCATCAACACTAAAATCAGCAATATGGTTCAATCCCGGAAGTAACATTTGTTGGAATGGCCTAGGTCTTGAAGCATCATACCTAAATGCATAAGAGTATTCTAAATTTGTGAGAAAATAGAATGTTCTTTCATTCATCCCTGTATTACTTTGAACATATGACATCGCTTGCATCTGATATCTTGTACTATTAACATCAGCTGGTGTACGTTTTACTTCAATCACACATAAGTATTTTCCTGTCGTTACATTCTCAATTACATAATCCATCTCCAAAGAACCAGTGTATCTATGATGAACTGCTCTATATGTACTTGCTAGTCCAAGTGAACTAATAGCTTGATTTAATGCATTTTCACATATTGGATGAAAAACAGACACTTCTGAATCACTATAATGTATCATCTACTCATTCCTCCGATATATATTCTTTCAATTTTCTAGCTATCACTCCCCCAAGCATTGGCGGAACAGCATTTCCTACAATTAAATTTCTTCCCTGCTTACTTGTAGATACAATCTCGAATGAATCTGGAAAAGATTGCAATCTTAATGCTTCTCTAACACTTATTAACCTATCATCAGAATAATGGATATTGCATCCAACATTAGGCCTATTAAAATATGTGTTTATTGTATATGATGGTTTTTCAGGAAGGAGTCTTCCATAACATGTTGTGTGTCCTCCCTCTCTTTGAAGTCGTCTTATTCTTTCAGATTTTACATCCGCTGGAATATCCATATAGTTTCCGCCTGGCTTAACATATGAAATAATATACTTATCCAATTCACTTAGGCGAGAAACAAAATGCTCTGTAACATCTGCTTTACTATTCTTACGCATTCTCTTTTGATATTCATTCTTTGGTTCGCATGTGTACATCACCTTTCCATTCTCATCTTGGATGGCTTTAGGCAAATCTCCAAGCGCCTCCTCTACACTAACATATCTTTTTAATCCTTCTCCACTTTCATTATGTGTAGCTTCTGGAAACTCAAACACATCTTCTCCTTTTAACCCCACAATTATTACTCTTTTACGTCTTTGCGGCACACCATAGTCTGCAGCATTAACCACCTTTGCACTAACATTATATCCAATATCTCTGAATGCCTGTTTTAGCAGTTCAAATATAGATTCCTTTTGAGAATTTTTTGCCGAAAGCAATCCTGTTACATTTTCAAAAACAAACGCTTTGGGTTGAACATGCTTAATAATTTCAATATAGCGCCAAACAAGTTGTCCTCTTTCGTCTTCTATATTTCTATTCCCTGCCAATGAAAATGATTGACATGGCGGACCTCCTATTACAACATCTGCTTTTGGAATATAAGTTAAGTCAATTTTATTAATATCTGCACAAATAATTTCATCATGTAAATTGTGCTTGTAAGTTGCTACGGCATTGGGATTATTATCAATAGCCCATATAACCTCATACCCCTCTTGGATAAAACCTAGGTCTAATCCACCTCCACCAGAAAAAACACTTACCACTCTAATGGACATTCTATAATGCCTCCAATCTTTTTTTCTTTATACTCTGATATGCTACTAGAATTTCATCCGTTTTTTTGTCTGTATACTTCGATAATACAGAAGTTATATCATATATACATTTTTCTTCTGAAAATTGTACTAATTTTTTTGCCAAAGAAGTTAATTTTTCTTTGTCTTCTTCTGAAATACTATCAATGTCAACAAACAGTAATTTTTCAATGTCATATCTTTGAAGTTTCAACAAGCCAGCACCATATTTTTTACCAATAACTTCAAGTTGATAATATGTAAAAAAATTATTTAGCAGTGCAAACATCAAATACCTATCTATTTCGGGATATATAATATAAAAGTTATCTCGTGCCAAAACATTGGACGTATTCATAATAAACTTCATATCATTACGAACGAAGTAACTGAATAAAATACCATTACTATCTATTTCATTAAGCGTATACCATTCTGAAGATGTCTGAAATTTCTCATATAATGTTTTAGGTTTTTTCTCACTTGAAAGAATTTCTGCAAAATGAGTTATATATTCTTGCAATTCGTTGGTAAGCATTTGACCTTGTGGAATCATCAGCAAATCATCCGTCTCTGCCAAAGAAGTACTGTAACCATGTACTGCTTTTGGAGAAGATATTATTTTAGTTATACACTCTTCTGGTTCCGAATTCACACCTTTTGGATTAATAAACATCATATTCCATCCAGTAGTTAATCCTCGTCTAACACTCGAATACTTTGAAAAGGGAACACTCAAATTCAAATTAAACTCTGTGCAATGACCAATCCCTTCTTTAAGAATTCCTTCCGTCAGTTCCAAATATTCTGGCTCAATATCCTTTGTCTTACTTGATGTACTATCCTTTATTAGTTTCAGAATGACAACATCTACTAGCGCCTCCTTTTCAAACACCTCACCACAAATATGAATTTCTCGTTCAACCATTGTTCTTTCAATCAACAAGTTCTTAAAACTTTGACCGCTTCTGGCATTCATCCAACAACTTGGGAAAATCGCTACTAATTCCCCATTATTTTTCAGTAAATCAATAGCCTTTATAATAAAATACATATATAAATTAGCAGTACTTGGAAGGCCTTTATATATCCTGTTTTTTCTAAGTTTCTCTTTTGATATTCCCAAACTCTCTAGATCATCAATTTTTTCTTGTCTTACATATGGTGGATTCATTATTATTCCATCAAATCTCTCCCTTGGATTATAATTTAAAAAATCAGCTTGAAGTAATTGATACTCAGGATACTTATCCACCACTTTCCCGTATAATCCTTCATCAATTTCGCAACCATAAACATTCTTATACCCAGCCTCTTTACATGCCTTCAAAAATGCTCCACCTCCAAAACAAGGTTCTAATACCCTGCCTTTACTAACATGGTGAGAAAATAGCGAAACCATATAGTTCGCAACAATTCTATCTGTAAACACTTGTCCTAAGTCCATGACTCAGTCCTCCATAATAATAATTTCTATATAATTTATGATAAGTAATAACATGTCCAAAAAACATCCCACAATTACTTTTGCATTGTTTTCTCTTCATCAACCATTCTGTTTATAGCAACACGAATTGCTTCTGATTTTGCAACATTCATTAATTCACAATACTTTTCAAGGCGCATTAGTGTATGCTCATCCATACGTATTGTACACACCTTTTCCATATTATTTTCGCCCTTAGGTCTTCCCATTTTCTTCATAATGAACTCCTTTCGTGCTACTAACAATTTTACTTTTTGTATTACAAATTGTCAACAAGTTTTTGTATTACAAAAAGACACAATCCCTGTGTTCTTGCTCCCAACGATTGTGTCTTTTTATGTTCAACATTTTGTATGTGTGTCATCGCTTAGTAGTCCATTACTACTAAGGAATCAACCCAATACATCAGCCCTTATCCCGATTCCGCCCATGAGCCTTAGTAGTCTAAACCGTAATAATTCCAAGACTTTCCGCCATATTCTGCCCTGTGTTGCCCCACTCTGCGAAGGTATACATTGTCATAAAACATGAGTGCCGTGACAGATGAAAAGTATTTTTATCATGATTTTATTTCTCCTTGTTTTCCTTAACAATTTCACTATTCCTATAACCGATTTGATCAATACTACAGCCACAAATGGTATTTCCGCAAGCGTCACGGCGAACATCATATATTCTATCCCATTCAGCAGATGTTCCCATCCTCCTGTAGCCTGCGACACTATCCACATTTGATTGTTAACCAAAGCACCTATCAGAAATCCCAGTATCAGTCCACAGATCAGCCACGTCTCGCAGATTATGACGACATCTTTCAGCCGCACCATCTGATTGTCATATATCCATCTTCTGAATATAATATACAGAACCACACACATCATGGGGACCGCAAATACAACAATCAGATTGAAACTGTCGTTATATGTTTCTTCCATATAATCTGACATCGTCATAATGCTCCAGCATATGAGCTGTGCTATCAGACACAGTAATATTTTCTTCTTCACAATCCCTCTTAGGGAACATTTCTTATACATTATCGTATACACTCCTGTTCCAATTTGATCTTTTGTGCCAGCATATACCGTGCCACTTCCTGTTCTTCCTCGGAAAACCGGCTTTCCCTGCTCTATCCTATCTCTTATATACAGAATAAACCTGTGGGTGTCTTTGCTCAACACCCAGAATTTTAGCTCAGCAAGAATTTCACTTGACAGTCTTTCACCATGGAATGAAAATGTAAAACAAAACTGTCAAAACAACTCATAGTAAATATTCGATAAAAATGCAATGTTTAATATGCAATTCTAAAATAATCCAAATACGCCTTATACTTATTCTGTGCGGTCAGACAGGTATCTGTCAGATAGCCTTTTTCATTGTTCCATTCTTTCAATCCACGATAATAGAACATCTTCAGATTATCCTCGATGATAAACGGAATGATATTATATTTCAGACATTCCTTGAACATAATTAATCTACCCACACGACCGTTGCCGTCCTGGAATGGATGGATGCGTTCAAACTTCACATGGAAATCCAGAATATCCTCAAAAGTCTTTTCTTCTTTTCCATTGTACTCTGTCAGCAAAGCTTTCATTTTATCGGCAACTTCTTCCGGAAGTGCTGTATCCATGCCACCGACTTCATTCGTTATCTTTTTATAGTCGCCTACGGCAAACCAATCTTTTCTGGAATCACTGGTACCACTCTTCAAAATCAGATGAAGTTCTTTAATAAACTTCTCTGTCAGAGCTGTCTTTGCTTTATCAATAATCATATCAATACATTGGAAGTGATTTGCTGTTTCAATCACATCATCCACATTCAGCACATCTTTTTCTACACCGATGGTGTTGGTTTCAAAGATATATCTGGTCTGATCGTAGGTCAGGCGGCTGCCTTCAATATGATTGGAGTTATATGTTAACTCAATCTGTGTCTTATGATAAATACCACCGGAATACTTACTTGCCTTCTGCTCCTGCAGAATATCTAGCAATGTAATTGGCTGCTCTTTCTTTTTATTGGAACGCTCCGGCTTTTCTACATTTTCGGGAATGTTCCAAGTCTTGCCGGTAAGAAACGCACCGTTTACTCGTCCCTGAGCACAGTAATTTCTGACACTACGTTCCGACACATTCCATTTTCTTGCTATTTCAGTAACTGAAAGGTATCGCATCTGCTCTCCTCCGTTATAAATCGAATCTAAATTTATACTTTATTATGATATAGTATACTACGTTATCGGCAAAATACCAAACATTTGTAAGTAGTGTTTTCCTTTATTTTGCCGTCAATTCCTGACAATCCATGATTTTTCTTATATTAATTTCGGTTTCTCTTTTATCAATTATTGGAAACATATCCCTCCATACATAATAATGTTACCTTTAATTTATTATTTCATCACTCCATCGCCAATCCCAGCCGATAAGCCTCATTCAGCCCATCAGTATTCCTGACATCACCTTTATCCTTAGCACCTCTGACCAGCACCATTCCCGCATCTTCAAGCTTGAAGAAATTAAGCACAAGCTGATACTGTATCTTAATTGAATCAAATAATTCCGGCAAAACTGCTGCCCCCACGAGTATCAATGCCAGCTTCTTGGCTTTGAAATCATTTCTCATAGGAGTATGTAACCTGTCGATAATTGCTTTAAGCTGCGCACTCACTCCATAAAAATACACTGGCGAGGCAACGACAATCACATCAACACATTTTAACTTATCATAAACTATCTGCATGTCGTCCTGCTGAAAGCATTCATGTCCTTCCCTGTCAAAGCACGAATTGCAGCCATTGCATGGATTGACCTTATAATCCGCCACCGAAACGACTTCCACATTATTATTCTTTTCCGCACCTTTAACAAATGCGTCAACCAACAGGTCAGTATTGCCACCCTTACGCGGACTGCCTGACAAAACAATAATATTGCTCATGAAAATCCTCCTTACATATTAGAAACTTCAAGGTCTTTCACCAAATTTTTCAACAAATCCTTAAACTCATCAATTCCTTTAACATACGCATTATCCTTATTCGTAAGTATGTATACTGGATTCGGTCAAATCTTTTATAGGAAATACCAGCAGCTTATTGTCATTATATAAGTTCAATTTGTGCAAATGTGGCAGATACATGGACAAGCTGAAACACGCTGCCAGATTCTCCTGTGCCATCTGCTGATGCAGATCAAAATGTCCTGATGTGTGCGCGCAAAAATATGCCACAAATTTTATTTTCATATATATTAAACTCATCACAATATTGAAAGATAAAATATCGTAATTTGCAATCTTTTAAAAGTAAAGACACATCATGAAACAACTCATTTACTAAATAATTTTCTACCACTCTTTAATAAATTATTCAATTTTAAATAGTTTTTGTTCTTGCGAAAGTTCCACAACAACATGAGCATTTTCTAATACTTTTTGAGGCAGCTTATCTTTCAAAATAGAAATTACTAATTGCATGTTTCTATTTCTAACATATTCTGCGACCTTAATTAACTGATGATCATGCATTAATTCCTTTTTATCATTTAACAAAAAATGTAAAAAAGGTATATTTTCATTTTCTGCAAATAATAAATATGCTAAATCAAAGCACAATATCCCTCCTTGTTTTTTTCCAGAACTCATATTGGCATTAAATGAATTAAACTTATAAACCATCTTACCCGTTCTTTTATTTATTGCTTTCTCATATGTTATTGCATAACTTTCATCATATAGTTCTTGAGAAACAGAAGAAAAAAAACGATTGAATTTTTTTATTTGATTTTTTAATTTTTCTTCAAATGACTCAGAAAAAAGAATATTATCTATTCTATCTATTCTAGCATTTAAATTACTAATATTTTGATCAACTTCCGCAATTTGTGCTATTATACCTTCATATTCCCCTTTTAAGCGGTATTTTTCATTTAACTCTGATATTACTTTTTCCAACTCATCAAAAGTATTTCCTTTAGAAATCTTCCTACTAAGCTTTTTTTCCTCATAAAGCAAATTATTTAGATTTCTTTTTGATTCTTCTAACTTGCATTTTAAATTAGGTAAATCTTGTGAAATAAATTTTATTTTTTCTAAAATCATTTTGTTATGATATGCAACTAATTCTTCAAAAGATCTATGTATCCCTTCAATATTTATAGTTACCTCTTGATACAATATTTTTAATTGCTGAATATCAATGTTTGAAATATTATTTTGAAGCTCTTTTTGAGCTTCTTCAATTAAATTTTTCCTAATTTCCATTTTACTAATAGAAGAGCTTATTTTATTAATATTATATTTCACAAGATTTAATTCTTCCAAATCTTCTTCAAGTCTCTCATTTAAATTAAAAGTCTCTTTTTTTCTATTCAATGCTTCAATTTCATCATCAATCAATCCCAATGCAATTTCATATGCAGTTTTATTTTGATTTTTTTCCAACCTGTCCTTAAAATTTTGTTCTTGTGCTATCCTAGCTGTCAATGCTTGTTTTTCAGCACCATCATCATCTGTACATCCAAATATGTATAAATATAAAGTTTCATATTCAACATCTGATGTGAATTTATCTAATGTCTTTAAAGTCTTATTAATACTTTCATCCTTATATCTAATATTGTGCGAAATAATCTGTCTAAAAGAAGGTTTTTCTACATTAATCCTAGGCAATAAAATTTTTTCCAACTCATTTTCAAAATCTTTTTCCAATACATCTTTGCCATTAATTCTACGAATAGCATTTTTTCGACTCAAAAAATTTCTTTTAATTTCAACAGTCTTGGAATTTTCCACATTAATATCTTCTACCAATGTTAAAGTCACACTAACCTGTTCATCTATAAGGAATTTCTTTACAACATCATATATATTTTTTTTATTTTCAGTATCTGTATATACAATTTTAGAATCTGCTCCCAAACAATAATCAATCAATTTTAAAACTGTCGTCTTCCCTACATTATTGCCTGTAGATTTGATAGATAAATCTTTTGTATCATCTATAATCAAATTCAAGCCAGAATGAAATTCCATGTCTCTTATCATTTTTTTAGGTGTTTCTATCTTTAATCTTTTCAAATACATAAATTTACACACCCTTTCTCATCAATTTTTGCTGCATCAATAAGATATAGCCAATCCAAACATAATAAAAATGTTGCAAAAGACATTCCAGTCTTTTGCAATGAATCAAATAATAATAAAATCGTTTGATTATCTTTCTTTCGTAATTCATCCAATACTAATGAACCATTATAATATATACTCAATTCAGGTTGCATATTATCTGGTAACAACATGATTATACCCCTCTGGATTTTTAAATATTTTACATCTGATAAAAGCATCTACTACTATTATACATACACACATCTCTAACTCCTCATACGGAATTTCAACATAATTCCTACTTTTCTGTATAATTTCAATAACATTGTTAATCACAGAATAAAAAATATCAATATCGTCCTGTTTTTCATTTTGTAATTTAATATATTGATTTGATAAAACAGAAAAAACTGAAATACTTCTATTAGAACCCAATTTATCAAATTCAATGTATTTTTCTTCTAGCTTGCTATAATATACCTTATATAAATCAATTGTTTCTTTTGCATTTTGTAAATTATTAAATTCAATTTTCCTGTTTATTTCAAATTCGTTAATCTCCGGTGAATCCGGAATTTTGACCAAATTTTCTTTTGCTAAAATATTTATGATTGCAGCCAAATTAGTGTCTACCTTTTCTAAATCAACTTCATTCCCCAATTCTTCTTTTATAAATGTATAAAAATTTTGTTGTTCTCCTATTGTCATATTTAAAACTAAGTTTAACATAGTTTTTATATCATATATACCCTCTTTAGGAGCAAAATTTATTCCATGCGGATTCTTAAATGTCTTTTCCCTCAATGCATCTGAATCACCTACAATCGGAATAAATATAAATCTATAATCTTTATAACTTTTAATAATTTCTTTTTTTAATGAGTTCTCTATTTTTTGTTTTGTATTAGTTGAAGAAACCTGGGCAACAACTTTGTTATCATGATCAATCAAATCTATACCCTCAATATTTTGTTTTATTGCATTCAGATTTCTTAATTTCAAATTTAAAAGCCTATTAATCATTTCAGCAAAGAATGTTTCTGAATAGATGTTTAAATCCAAAAGATTAATCTTTCCACGTTTATTTATACGATATGACAAATAATCCACTTTATCTTCAATATAATTAAAATATTGGCTTCTAATCATATCTTTTCTCCTTTAATTATATAAAACTATAAGCATTTTATTTCTAGTAAAAAATTAACACTTCTCACATGTCTAACGCAATAGTAAAATTTCATTCTTTATTTATTACCTCATCTTTAAACGAATGACATTCTTTCCCTAATATTTTTCTATCTTCATATTTGCATGACTTTACGTACAATCACTACAAAACATTTCGCATTGCTTTTCAGTATATTTGTGTATAATCAAATAGCACTAAAACATCAATGCTTAGTTCATTTTCTATATTATTTGTTAAAACCATCTTAATTTATTTCAAAATTTGTGTTTAGTATATGAATATAAGTAAGCAAGGATTTCTATAATTTTAACTTCAGCTTTATGTCTAACAATCCATCAAATATGCTATAAACTTTTTTACTATTTATAATAATGCCCACAAATTCGAGAGCGTAATATCAATTGAATGCCTCTTTTGTTATCTGATATTTTATACCTTCTTCAATATTGTAATATAAAATTTTACATCTAAATTATCCCCAACATCTTTTACTTTTTTATTCTTCCATCTTTATGGCAAAAATTTCTTCTTCTACAACTTTTACACACTCCTCTGTTTTCTTTTTTATATCCTTGCCCCAAAAACGAATAACAGTCCAACCTAAAAATAAAAGTTTTTTATTTACCTCATCATCACGCTCTATATTACGAGATATCTTATTAATCCAAAACTGACTGTTATTACTTTGTTCCAAACGTGGCTTTAACACCTCCCAATCCTTACCGTGAAAAAATTCCCCATCACAAAAAATTGCTATTTTATATTTAGTTAATACTATATCTGGACATCCAGGGAGTTCTTTATAATTTTTTCTATATCTATACCCCTTCTGCCATAATGCTTTTCTAAGTCTGATTTCTATAGCAGTATCTTTAGAACGAATATTTTTCATATTTTTATGCCTTTGTTCTTTTGTTAAAACATCTGCCATTAATATTCACCTTCTTAATCCAACTATTCTCTTTCGCCCAATATTTCAGTATTAATATCCATTATCTGTCTGAATATTGCCTCAAGAACATCAACAACTATACTATTACCTGCAAGCTTAATTAATTTTTCTGTTGAATATAATTTTCTATTTTTTGCAATCTGTGGATTATAACTGATTACCCTGTCAAAATCAGACTCATCAAATCCCATTAATTTAAAACATTCTCTCGGTGTTAAATACCTCCATTTTGTTTTTCCTCTGGCATAATTTTTATATGTAATTAAACCCGAATTCGGATTTCTGTCTTGTTTTGTAGTTACAGTATTAACAATAATATTGTTAACTTTCTTCCCATCATACAGCATATCATTATCTTCATATATTTTTCTTCTCGAAACTGTATCATTAGGTTTACTAGCATCCGCTTCCTCTTTATACTGGGGCACATTTTTATAATCCAGACACAATATATCTTCTAACTTGAGTTCTCTCTGTCGCAAACGTGATGCCTCTTCTTTTTCTTCAAGATTATGCATTTCAAAGTAATCTTTAATAAGCCTTTTTTTATTGTCGTCATCATTACACAATATACTAATCATATATGCCCGTTCTCGCTTTTGAGGAATGCCAAAATTCTTAGAATTAAGTCTATAAATATGATTATAATATCCCAAACTTTCTAATGTTGCTTTCCAATCTCCAAAATCTTCTTCATGTGTCTTTGACAAAATATTTGTTACATTTTCCATTAATAAAAATCGCGGGAGTTTTCTTCCCATTTTATGCATTTCTATTAATATACGTTCAACTTCCCATAGCATACCTGAACGATTATGCGCATCTCTTGCAATTCCACTTTTATTCCCATGCCAGCATCCACATAAAGACAAATCCTGACACGGAAATGAATATGTAAACAAATCTATATTCTCCGGGATATCTTCTCCTTTTACATCTGTTATACTCACCAGATTTTTAGTTTCTTTTATTGCCGAATACAGACCTCTTTTCAGTTCTAGTGATAAACGTTTAAATGAAGATTTACTCATAGGTTTTTTCCCATCTAAACTTAAATTACATTTTCCCAGAAATATTTCTATGTCTTCTTCGGATACATTCTTATACTTATCAATATCAATTTTGCCTTTATGTATCATACAATAGGCTAATATAGCATTTATATCCCAATCAGCCGTATTTTTAATTTCAAAAGGTTTTCCAATTCTGGTTAAAGCCTTAGCCTGGCTGCCAATGCCACTAAAGGTTTCAATTACTCTAAACATTTTTTCTCCTTGGATTACCATACAGTATAGTTCAATCCATCCAAATCTATAGTATATGTAATTTGTATTATTGAATCTGGAATATGGTTTTCCTTAAATGAGGTATTTGTTATTTTCGGGAATTCATCATTAACCTCATATATTCTTTTTTCTAACACTTTATATTTAACTTCCCGTATGCTTGAACCTTTTTCATACCCTAATTGATATAATTCTTTTTCCAATTTATCCCTGTCATATCCATGACTAAGTAATTCTTTAACTAAATCATTAACAGATATTCCTTCTTTAGATTTTTCAAATCTACAAAAATATATTTGCAATTTCTTTTTACTCTGAAGCTGATGTTGTCCTGAAATAGTAATAGTTGACCCATATCTTTTTATCGTAGATTTCACTTCATATGAATTATTATCACCTTCTATATCATGACTTCCTGCATTAATTGCTGTCCATTCTACCGATTTATCATTAATAAATAATCTGTCTAAAACTAGCATTTCTGCAATCACACTATATGCCTCTTTATTTGAGATAGCATTACCCAAAAGTTCTCTCCACCTTTTCCACCATTCCAATGGCTGGGCAATAAGATTTTTTCTATCAATTCCGTCTATTCCTGGTTCAATAAACTGCGCACAAACTGTTGCAAACTCATACCGCAAACTATCCAGCATGCAACTGAGTATAAGATATTTTTTCTCCTCACCTCCAATAATCAAAATTGCGGTGAATAACCTGCTATTTGCAAATTTTTCTGATACATCTCTGCTATCATTAAACTCAATTGCAACGCCATAGCCTTCATTATTCCTTATAACAATTGCCGGGTATTCAGCAGGGAGTGTTTTTATTTTTCTTGCTCCATCCTGTGTTGATGCAAAGCATTCTCTTATTTCCTCAAGAAGTTCCATATTTATTCCTCCATGAAAGTATTATATACAGTATTCGCAACCCCATTAGATAGTAATGGTGGTACAGCATTTCCTATTTGCTTATACGCATCTCCCATTGAACATTGAAAATAAAAATCATCTGGAAAAGACTGTAATCTTGCTGCTTCACGAACAGAAATGCCTCTCGGCTCCCACGGATGTATATGACTATAAGTATCCTTCCCTAAATGAGCAACTAAAGTATGTGAAGGTTTGTTTTCATCCAGTTTTTTCCACTTATTTTCAAATTTTTCTCTATCATATTGTGGCACCATTTTTTTATACAATTTTTCATACTCTTCACTGCCTTTTTCATATCCAAATAACTTTACTTCTTCATAAAATAATTCATCAGCAACTTTAGATGCTCCAATATAATTATCTCCCTGTTTCATTCTTGCAAATATTGGAAAATCCCTTACATTTCTCCTAAATGCATTGGCTGATACTCCCGTATTTTCTTTCCCGTACCAATTTCTCATCAGTCTCTGATATTCATTTTGTGGTTCAGAATAATATGGAAATTCTACATTCATATTGACTAAATTATATTTAGAATTCGCTGATGGAAATAATGAGGGAAGATCCGACAATGCTTCGCCAACTGTAACCCATGGTTTTAAACTATTATTTGCTTTGTTAGGTTCTTTGAAAAATTGACATTTTTTGTATCCATCAAATCGTCTTTGCTGTAACGTCATAGCATTTTCAATATTGTGATGTGTAGGTTCTGGTAAATCAATAGCCTTTGCCTCATCCTTTTTTATTGCTATAACAAAAACCCTTTCTCTTACTTGTGGAACTCCATAGTCTGCTGAATTTAATATTGTCCAATATGCGTTATAACCTTTTTCATCCAATGTCTTGCATACAACTTCCGGAATGTTTTTCCCTCCAAAATTTGTAGCTTCAGGAACATTTTCCATAATCACTGCACGTGCATTTAATCCTAACGCAAACCTTAAAAAATCCTGATATAAGTAGCCTCTTTGATCATTAGTATTAATCCTGTCTTCTCCCAATGACCTTAATTTCCCACGTCCCGCCATAGAATATGCCTGACATGGCGGACCACCAATTACAATGCACCCTTCTTTTCCAAAACAATCCTTAAAAACATTTGGTTCTATTTGTTTTATATCTCCACAAATATGACTCTCTTTTTTCCCATATCTCCATGATAAATTATATGAAATTGTTTTACACGCTTCTGGCATCAGTTCAATTCCTGCCACTATATCAAAACCTGCCTTCTCAAATCCTAATGCCAATCCGCCACAACCAGAAAATAAATCTATAATCTTAGGTAACATTACACTCGTACCCCCGCATCAAGAAATAAAGAACGAACATATTCTTTCTCGCCTCCAAGATACAATGCTGGATCAACAACCATCACTTTTGCAGTGTTTAGTTTCATTATAATTCTAAACAAGTCGTCTTGTTGTGTTTTTGTATTCTTATTATATTGCTCTAATATTTGTTGGGGAATATGACTATAATAATACATAATAAACCTATATACATTAATAAATGTTCCTTTTCGTCCTGTTCTCTCCTCTAAATTCAAAATACTGTCCGTAGTAAAATATGGTGATTCCAAGACATTCGCTGTTGTCTTCATATCTCCTTGCCATGATAAATGTACATACCACCATATGGATCTCAGCCATATTCTTGCAGGCTTACTCCAATAATGACTCTCATTATCATATCCCCAGCGTTCAGCAACAACATCAGGAATAACTTTAATTGACATATATCTCCAAAAATCATCATTTGCAGCAGCTCTTAAATTAAATCCTGGAACATGCCATAAATAATCATACAAAAGAATTCCTATATGTACATCAATATAATAATCTTTTCTTGACATATTCTCGTTACACTCTCTTCTTACCTGACTGTTAAAATCCTGTATAACCTTACGAATTTTCAAGTAATCTTCTCCAACTTCTGGCAATGATGGATATGTTAATACCCATTCTTTCATTGCATTCTGAGCCTCAGATCTGTTTAATGTTTTTATTATCATTTCTTATCTACCTATATCCTTTGATCAAAAAATTTTCTAATTGATAAAGACATAACCTCAGGTTCTGATACATCCCATTCTAATGTATTGATAAAATAATTAACTGCCTCTGATACACTACCTCTCTGTAAATCAGTTCCCATAGTCGTCGCCTCCCAATAATTTTCCTGTTCTTTCAACTTAGTTATGATAAGACCTAATGCACTTGCCATAATTTCCTTAAGTAACTGCTCATCAAAAGTTCTTTTCTTTTTATCTAGAAATTTGTAATTCTTGTGTGCTGTATTTATATTTATCGAAACGCTGTCTGAAAACAAATCATATGTCGGATCATCCCAGTCACATTTCACATACCATAATGGCTGTCCTGGTTCATTAACCTCATACACTGGAAAAACTGACCCCTCACCATCAAGTCTGATAATATATTTATTTTCTAACTCTCCAACAATACATCCATACTGATTTGCTAAATGCTCCTCTCCCCACAAAGGTGTTCCCGCCTCTTTTATATATATAATTGTTGAAAATTCTACATCTCCTCTTAACTGTGCCTCAGAAAATTCATAATTCAATTCAAATTCCATTTCTCTTGATGAATTGCATATCTCTCCAACTGGAATAACCCCTCTCTGTTTTGAATCAGGCGATGTCCACAATACCGCCAGACCTAATTTAGCATTATTACATGCTATTCCATTTTGACCAAAAAGACATTGATATGTACGTATTGAATACTTTCTACGAATACATAACTGATAGTCATCTGGTGACCATATGCCATCATCATCAACCACTTTATAAATTGTATTACTATTATCTGTTTCCTCAGCCCTTAAACTATATTCCTGATCTTCTCGGACATAATACAATTCATAAGGAGATGTCTGAAATCTTATTTTGTTTAATAATCCTTCTGTTATTGTTGGAAATAATGAAATATTTGCAGCCATCATCTATCTCCTTTATTCTTTTTCAACGCTAAACAACGGTTTAATATCTTTTCTATTTAACTGTAAATCAACATATAGCTCTAATTCTATCAAATGTTTCTCACACATTTCAATATGTATACCATATCCTGTATTTTTCAATGTCTTTAATAATTTACATGAGATATTATCATTGCTTTCTGTTGTCTTTGTACTATCAATTTCTAGTATATTCATAATACTTACAGAATCCAGTCTTTTCACTATTACTCTTGCCGAACTGATAAAAAAAGGCATATCCAATCCCATCCTTTGTTCCCAATCCTCCGGCTTTATGGCTCCTGTTTCCGAATCTATAGCTAACTCAACCCCTGTATCTGAAATTTTTCCTTTAGATTTAATTGTTAACTTTACAGTCATTCCACCCGAAGTATATTTAGTCTCAGATGCATCATAGCCAAAAACTACTTTTTTATGTACTTCGGTATGATTCGTACTTCCTGTTTTTTCCCCATTCGTTCCTGTACTTGGCTTTTTCCCAAAATTTTCAGGTGGTAATAACAAATCTCCAAACATTTTTCCCAGTCCAGAACTTAATTTACTTGATGAATCTTCATCCTCTGTAGAAAATTCCCTTGATATTTTACTTTTTACTTGTAGTTGCACTTTAGATATAATTCTTGGATTACTATTCCCCATACTAAAATCGCCCCAAGAAGTATGATCAGCCATCTCACTTTTTCTTACATATTCTTCAAGACTATATTTTTGTTTTGTATTAGTAAGTTTGTTTTCTGAATTAAGAACAAAAATAGCCATTATAAATTCATCTTTTCCTGATGAATTTATTCCATCTACCCAATTTCCGACATCTTCATATGACACAATCATGCCTGGCTTTCTTGTGAAAAATAATATTGGTTTATTTTTCTCTTTATCCCTTATTTCACAGTTAAAATACATGTATGGCTCCGGTTTATTGTCCGGATATCCCGTTTTCATTACTTTTCGCGGTATTTTTGCATATGCAATCACCCCCGCCTTAGTTGAATCTAATACTTTACGCAAAATAATTTCGTCTGTCCTACACTCAATGCCATCTTGTTTCAAAAATTCTTCATCAAAACTTCGTGATATTGCTTTATTATAAAGAGCCTGCACTATCTTAAATACTGGCTCCATATTATCTAAGCCTATCCATATATCATTAATTTTTGCTCTTAAATACTTTCCATAAGGATATCTGCTATTATTTAATCTTGGAGCATACCACCTTTGTATTGCTATTTTCAAGTATTCTTCAATACTATTTCTCCAAAATGGTATAATATTTTTTTCTTCACTATCTTTATATTCAATCTGATTATTTTCTAACAGCATTTGTTTATCTATATATGGAATAATTATAGTCGTACCTGTTTCTTCATAAATATATGGATTAATATTAAATATACTTAGGATTTTTTCTATATATTTTGTGTCAGTTATTGGTTTTGTTTTATTCTCACCAATTTCCTGTCCCCACCATGCTATACCACGCTTAGACTTTCCTGATAGTGCTGGAATAATAGAGTCATCCAACATCTCATTTTCTACGAATGATGCTGCAAGTCGCGATTCAAATTCTCCACACTCATTAATTATTCTACTGTAATAAATAACCAAACCAATTCCAACACGAAAATATACAGTTTTACCCAATCCCCATGAACCACCTGCTCCTTCCATTTCCTGGGGCTTACTAATTTCGTATATCAACTTCAATAAATTGCCATATTGATTATCTATAACTTCGTCATAATGAAGTTTCCCTGTTAATCCTACCGTATTGGAATCTCTTACTGCTATATAATTATAATTCTGTTTCCAAAATCTCTCATTAAGTGCATCTGTTATACCTTCAAGTTCAGAATTTAATATTTTTTTATCAAACTGACCTGTATAAAATTCAACAGTTACATAAGGATCTTTTTCATTTTTTGCATCCAGACTATTTTGTATGGATTCTCGAACTAACAAGTCCAAAATAGGCATATTGTTATTTTGAATTAATTTTAATAATGAACTTCCAGATTGTGTCATTCTCCCTGGTTCTGCAATCTCAATCTTCATTTGTTCCCTCCAAATCTCCCTCATCATTAAACAAGTCATTTTTCATATGTATAGATACTGTAGCTGTATAATCTGTTCCTCTTCTTCCTCCCGGAATATTAAGGCAAATACCAACAATATCCTCAACAGCATTCAAATCAGCCCTCGTTTCTGATGGTCTTGAGACTTTTGAATCTTTATCTACTATATATATAAGCAGCTGTGGTGTCGCATCAAGTCCCGCCAGACTTCTTATCTCTTTTGCATATACTGACTTAAAATCATTAACTTTTTTTACTATTTCCTGAGGCTGTCCATCCAAATCAACATCCGCAATAATATCCCTTGGATCACTCAAAACACCTATATTTATTACAGTATCTGCTTCGTTTTTTTGTATTTTTCTTGTACGCCTTATCTTATTAACTGGTCCCACCGGTGAATTCCATATTAAATCAGTATTATTTGCTTTTCCTGCTAATACAACATTCCATTTTTTTAATTTATTCTGTTTAGTTATTTTTTCAATCCATGTTATAACAGAATTAATATCATTAAATACTCCCAATCTTTGGTTAAATTTATATTCCAATAAATATTTCTTTATCAAATCAAAATTAACATTTCTCCATATTATATCATTTTCAGAATGCTTATTACAAATCTTCTGTTTTTCCGGTTTACCTAATGACCTAATAAAGTTCTCCGTACTAATCATATTATTCTTAAGTATGTCTATATCATTATCAAAAAGATATGTCTGATTAAAAGAACCACTGTAATCCATATCTGTGGGCTGTGCACTCTGCATCCTGTTCTTTGCTGTAATACGGATAAAACTTACTTTAGGTGTATTCTTTACTCTCGGTCCATAATTTGACGGACTTTTTCCAAGTGTATCCATTTCGTGAATTTCATCTCTTAACTCCTGATCCAATGCAGCTAAAAATTTAAATTGATTATTTGTTTTAGATGTTATCCACACTCTTGGCAACAATTCATATCCTTTTCTGTATCCAAACCATCTTCCCATCTGCATAAGAGTATCCGCCTGGCTAACAGAACGAAGAAAAAAGGTACTGATTAAACCTTCTATAGTAAGTCCCCTTGATAATGTTGCCCCACCTATAACAATAAATGCCGGTGCAGGTACAGGCATATTATCAGAAGCAGGATATGCAAGTCTTACATGCATTCCCTCATCATTAATTCCATTATTTTTACAATTATCAATGCACATATGTATTCCCTGATGATATGTAAACTCATCATCTTCATCCAATGGGATATTAGTTAATTCTTTACTCAATAAGATAACCAGTTCTTTTCTAATATCTTCAAATGAAGGATATTTATTTATTTCCTCATCTTTTCTGTCATAATTTGGATATTGTTCTCTAAATTTTTCAAATGAAAACTGTTTTGTTTCCTCATTCCATAATTTTTCACATTTATTTATTAATTCATCCGGATCCTTGTTTACAATCCAATTCCTTACAGCAGTAGCAATATTGCTATGATGATCTGTTTTCTGACTTGTATGAATGAGCATACTTATCGGTTTCTTATATCCCCAAATTCTCATACAAGAGACGCCACACATAAACCAACATATAGCATTTTGTAATGCCAACGGTATATATAATGCTCCCTCTTCATGAATTTTCTTTATTTCCTCAAGATCTTCGTCTTTTATTATTCTCACAATATCTAGCCCATCAAAATCATGTTCTCCACCTTCATATCCAAAAATTTGCTGAGGTCCAAAGTATTCTTTTGAAACACTCAGAGTTGAAATAAAGTTTCTTGGATACAGACTGTCTTCACCTGCTTCATTTAAAATATTAGCATATGGCGTTGCTGTATATCCAATATAATTCATTGCCATATATTTATTACTTATTTCTTGTGATTTTTCATTTTTTCCATTAACTAAATCTCTAATTAATCTATTTATTGTTCTAATAGTAGAATTATTAATATTTGCCGTATTAATACCTGCCTGATCTGCCTCATCATCAATAACAAGTATCTTCATTTGTTTTTGCTTATTTGCATCAGACTGTAACCATTGAATAAGCCCTCTTAATCTTCCCGGATTTTTTAAACAAACTGTAAAATATCTTTGCTTAGAAGTCTTATCAAAATGTAAATCCTGAGTTCTTTGACCAAGCATTGGTTTTTTGGACAAATGTTCTAATCCATTCCATGTAAGATTTCCCTGGCAATTCAAATCACCTAATAACCTATTCTGTGTCTGCTGTCTAAGATTTTCGATAGTACCTGACAACACAATAAACATATTCCAGCCCCAATCCGCAGCCATAGCCATTAATGCTGCCATATTAGCAGTTTTACCTGATTGAACATTACCTATAACCAATCCTTTTACTGGTTTAATTTGTGTTGTATCACCACTCAATCTTTTAAGCAGTTTTAAAGTTGTTCTTTCCATTTCGTCAACAACTTCTTTTTTAAATCCGCCCGACAATAATCTTTTCCTATACAATTGCCATGCTGATTGCGGATCAATTGGTATAGTAACATCATTATCTTCTCCATCATCCATAATCATTGCCTGACCACTTAAATAATCTAGTGTTTGTGTCTGTTCCTCTGCTTCTTTCTGCAAAACAACAAGCTTTTGCCATTCTTCACAGCTCATTATTTTCCAAAAATTAAGCATTTCCTGCTGCGTTAAAAATTCATCAAGTCCATCTTTATCCTTTCTACCCGCATAGATAATTTCATTCCATCCCATATTCTGCATTCTTGCATTACGTATCCATTCTCTCTGCTTATCATACTCCGGTAACCCAAAATTCGTCATCTTCTTTTCTCTCCTTCTAATAAATTTTTCTTATTCCGACAATTTATATAGTCAATTATAAAATCATAGTATTCCATCGTCAACTTTATTTTTACATCTTTCGTCTCTTAATCAAGACATGCAAAAATAGCATTCTAGCAACGAATTCAACTCACTGCCAGAATGCTATTGACATTCATCTTAATTTTAGTTACAAATTAAATTATTTATCTGTATACTTACCATCTTCTCGTAGTTTTTCTTTTATTTGTTCTATAAATGGTTTCATTCTTCTATATGCTTTCTTACTCAAATTTATTTCGTATGAAATTCCTTTTCGTTGCTCAGCAATCAAATGTATTCCATTACGATAACTATATATTTCTATCAATTCTTCTGGCAAACTTACAATAATTCCCTTATCATTTACAAATGAATGCACCAATCCTATTTTTTCAGCGGTTCTACATTTATCATCAAATCTTACCTGAGTTTTCTCTTTCCTTTTCTTTGCATAATAAAATGGAACAATATTCTTCTCATCGTGTTCTAATACCTGCGTTAATTTACTCATTTTATCTTTTGGAATATCTATTTTAACTGGTATAACATGATTATTTAATAGTTCATATTCTTCTGTATCTGAATAATATTCTTCTAACACATTTTCTATTACAGCCTCATATATAGATGCATATGCCAAAATTTGATTTCTAACCTCGAATAGCAAATTTTCCTCTGTTGCCTCAATACCTTCATATAACTTGTATGCAAATCTGATTGCCTTGAATTCTTTTATTAATCTGTCTCTTAATATTTCGTCAAGAATAAAATCAAATTGTTTTTTATACCAGTTCTCTTCTGGTAAATGGTTATTACAATACTGTATAATTTCATCCTTTGTCTCTTTTGAAAATGACATATTCTTTACTCCCTTTTTCTTAAATAATCCGTAATTGAATTCCTATTTTTCATCTCTTTTTATTAACAATTTAGCATTTTTAGATTTAAGTCTAAGAAAATATAAGAGTGCATATGTACGATTATATAAATATTCTATAAATTGTAAATCATCTAGTGCCTCTCTCTTCTCTTTAGCTTTGTTCAAATATTCGTTGTGTCTAATATCAAAATACTCATTTGCAAGTTTCATAATTTCTGATATTTCACTTTTTATAACAGAATAGACTTTTGTATTTAAATCATCATTAACAGATAATGCCGCTGCTTTATACTTTTTTTCAATATTATCAGCATCTTGTATAGATACATAATATTGTAACGCATCAACAACATAATCTAATGCACATTTTTTATCTAATATTTCATTGCTCATTATCATCTCTTCTGAATAGGCAATCTTCCTTTCAAACATGCGTTGATTTAAAATATTATCTACGCTTTCTGTTGTCTTATACCCTTTCCCAAGGACTTTCCCTGAACCAAGCTTATACGGCAAATGGAATTTATCAAATATTTTATTGACTTCTATTGTAAACTGATAATGTTTATCTGATTGTATCCATCTATCATACATTATTTCCATGTGATTTTTTATTGTATCAATATCAACTCCTTTATTCGCAATATTTAAATATGGATATGATTCCCCATAAAACATTTTATATTCTTCATCATAATTAATATCCAAGTTATAAATTATTTCATCGTAGATATTACAATCACTATTTACAAATTCACCTTTAAAATATTCATTAACTATTTCACTTTTATTAATCCATGTTGTAAAACTCGTCCAAAATTTGTTTAAATTATCCTGAGTATCGTCATTTAAATTTCTGAGTATCAAACAATTCTCCATTATATCCACCTGCCTTTTGATTAGTTTTTTAAATTTCATGCTTTCTTATTCTTTTTTAGGACGAAACCTGCAACAAATATTATAATAATCATTACTAATGTTCCACAGGCAATACCATATGCCATTTCATCTATTATTCTATGTAATTTAAAAGTAAATTCATTATGTGAAACAAGTATCGAAATTATACAAGTACTAACTACAGCATATATCCATACTAATTTTTTACACTTAAATTCTTTTACAATAGAACATTTTATTTGTTTTATTGTTTTTCTATTATAAATTTCTGACAACGGAATATATGTTCCAATCCAAATACTAATTGCAATACTAATTAAAGTTACATACTCTAAACTTTTATCTTCATAACTTAATATAATACATGAAATGATAACCGCCAATAACGAGCAAAGATTGCATACATTTTTATCTTCTTTGGTTAAAACCTTATTAGTTTCATTTTTAGATTCCCCTGCCATACATTCATATAGTTTTTCAACTATAAAACAACAAAACACTAAAAACACTGCACATATCAACGCATTTATCATTATATTCTCTGTCAATAATGCTACAATTGAATAAATTAATATAGACATATATGAAAACACTGTAAAAACAAATACACACGCCGCCGTTTCCACTTTTTTAAATTTACTTACAATTTTAATAAATAAGCCATTTGCTAATTTCATCAATAAAAATAAACAGCCAACAATTAAATAAATACTTCCAAATCCAATCCAAAACATATTACCTATTCTCCTTCTGAATATAAAATATCATAACGTACATTCCAGTCGCTAATATCTCCTATAAATCTTCTATTACTGGTTTCTCCTTATTTCAATCAATACATTTTATAAAGTCTTCTATATTTCTAATAACTTCATGTTTAATTAATATATCCAAATATATTCCATACTTATCTGCATTTAAATTATCTATCACAATGTCAACTACACTTTTCTCCCTTACATTGAAACAGCCCTGTTTACTCATGCTTGTTCCTATATTCTGCATATTTTTTATAACAGGATACTCTTCATTTAGCTTATTATCTAATTGTATTGCACTGTCTATATGCTCACTATTCATTTGCAGCTGGTGAATCATATTATAAATATCACTAATACATTTTTTTGCTTTTAAATCCTCTTTTGTACCTGATATTTCTATAAGTTTCTTTGCACATTCTACTAAATTATCCCAAAAATATATCATCTATGTTTCCTCCTCTTCGTACTTATACATACTACAGTACTTTATATGCAAAATTTGTCATAATATGTCACCATCACAAATCTTTTGTAAAATCTTCTCTTATATTGTCGCCTATATCCCATTCATAATCACCATCTTATATTAAAAATACAATTTTATATTCTGTTGATAAATTTCAATATAACATGTCAGCTTGATAGTAAATCTATTTTTACTTGTTTGGACTCCATGACGACTTTCCGCTACTTCAGCGTCCAATTCTCCACCCTACACTTCCCTTTTTGGACTTCCTCATGCCCACCACTTCAACGTCCAATTTTCCACCCTACGCCTCCCTTTTTGGACTTCCATACATCATTTTTCACTACTCTAACGTCCAATTCTCCACCCTTTTGCATCCCTTTTGGACTTCCATACACTTTCCCACCATTCTAACGTCCAATCCTCCACCCTTCAACCTCCCTTTTTGGACTTCCACACACCTTCCCACCACTTCAACATCCAATCCGCCACGCCTCACATCCCATTTCAACCTCCCTCCCCTCTAAAAAAAGCACCCCAGCAGGAAATCCCGCCAGAGTGCCATCTTCAAAATCATTCAATATTCAATTATCTCAATTATCCTTTTCTTTCCATCCTTACCCAAATATACTCATCAAATTGGCCACAACCAGACCGCCGCCGGTTCCGATGACATAGCCGAGCAGCGCCATCATGATACCAACCGGTACAAGGGCATTAGAGTATGCGCCGGCGAGGACCGGTGCTGTTGCTGTTCCACCGATGTTTGCGAGGGAAGCAACACTGCATGTGAAGATGTCGAGTTTCAATATCTTCGCAAGTGCAATCATTATTGCCACATGGATAAGGAGGATTTCGAATCCTGCGAGAAGCCATATTGGGGCATTTCCGACTGCTCCGAGGTCTGCTCTTGAGGCTATTAAGGCAATGACTATATAAAGCATTACATTTGAAATTTCCTCCGTTCCCTTAATCTTGCCAAATGGTGTAAGGGCGAATACGATACCAAGCACTGATACGATAAGGACTGTCCATGTTGTGCTGTCAAAGAATGATAAATGTGCATTAATCATGCTGCCAAGTTCCATTGAAACTGCCGATACTAAGAGTCCTGAACCGAGCAGAAGAATGATGTTCTGCCATACGAGAGGCTTTGTGTTGGCTTTTGCTTCCTCTTCGAGTGTAGCTCCAACGCCGTCGATTATGCTTGTGTCTGCCTTTGTCCATTTGTTGAACTTCTCGTGATTTCCGATTGCCCACAGAAGGAACATTACATAAAGTGTCGCGCAGATTGAATCCATAACAAGGGCGTAAGCCATTGTTGCTTCGTCAACGTCAAGTGCTGCCTGGATTGCGAGCATATTGCCGCCGCCGCCCATCCAGCTTCCGCACAGTGCGCCGAGTGCTTTCCATGAACCTGCGCCTAAGAGCTGGTGGAATATTGCATATGAAACAAAGAATCCAAGTCCGATTGACAAAGTTGCTGCGAAGAAACCGATAAGCATTTTAGGTCCAAGCTTGATGATTTTCTTCAAATCACATCGAAGCAGCATTATGAAAAGCATCGCATATAATATCGGGTTCTTGACTGATTTGTACACAGCGCTTGTTGCACTAAGGTCCCACACTTTCATTGTGCAAAGCAGCATAAGCCCCAGGTATATAAGTACAATCGGCGGTGCAAAATTAAAGAACACCTGTGCCTTTTTCCCTTTAAAAATCTTAGGTAGATTTACTAATACTGCGGCTGCAAATATAAGTGCCGCAAGGTATAAAAATCCATCTTTTATCATGTATTAATTCTCCTTATGGTTAATATATAGCATATTCTACCCATTTTTCTGTAGTATATAACTAAATTTGCGGAAGTAAATGTGATGCAATCTGCCGTCACACACTTACTCCCGCAAATTTAATTATAAACTTTTAAGTATCTCCAGCAGATATTCCCAAGTCCGCTCCACTGAAGCCACATTCATACACTCATCAGGCGTATGCACACTTTCAAGTGTCGGTCCAAATGATATCATATCTACTCCCGGCATTTTCCCGGCAAGTATGCCGCATTCGAGTCCGGCGTGGATTGAAGTCACTTCCGGTTCGTGGCCGTACACATTTGTAAAGCTCTCAACGCATATCCTTCTTAACTGCGAATCACTCTTGTATTCCCACGCAGGATAGTCCGACATTGTGACTACTTTCCCTGACAAATGTTTTACAAATGTGGTGACTCTCTCAATCAATAATTTCTTTCCAGCCGCTGTATTGCTTCTTATAAGATATTTGTACACAAGCTTGTCTGCGTCGAGATAAACAGTTCCCAAATTGAGCGAAGTCTGCACCATGCCCTTAATCTCCTGACTCATTTTGTACACACCATCAGGACTTAACCAGAGGGCATATATTACATTTGCAGTGCTATGAGAATTGAGAACTTTGTCTGCTGCAGCGTCTGTCTTTTCAACCTCAATCTTAGCATGTGGCTCTGTCGCTCTGATTTCCTGCATCCACACAGCCTCACTCTCTTTGATGCTTTGTTCAAATGTTGTGGCATCGCAGCTTCTGACACTTACAACTGCCTTTGCTTCTTTTGGAATTGCATTTTCCTTGCCGCCACCTGAAAGCGACACAAGACGGAAATCTGCTGCCCCGCTGGCATGTGAAAGTAATGAAGCAAGCAATCTTATAGCATTAGTGTGCTGTTTGTGAATTTCAACGCCGGAATGACCGCCGGCAAGCCCGCTTATCTTAACTTCGAAGCATACCGAACCATTCTGCACATCAATTGCACCATCTGCCACCCAGCCCGCAGCATCCTCATACGCAACCGGAATATCGCACTCAGCCCTTACACCACCAGCACAGCTTACATACAATATTCCCTCACTTTCAGAATCAATATTGATAAGTCTCTTTGCTGTAAGGTCAGAAGTGTCGAGGTCTCTTGCGCCAAGCATTCCAATCTCTTCATCGCTCGTAAGCACTGCCTGTATAGGAGGATGCGCAATCGTATCCGAAGCAAGCACTGCCAGTATAAATGCAACAGCAATTCCATCATCAGCGCCAAGCGTCGTGCCATCAGCCCATACCATCTTACCATCGGTGCAGGCCTTAATGCTCTGTACACTCATGTCAGTATCGCAGTCCGGCTCTTTCTCACACACCATATCAAGATGTCCCTGCAAAATCACAGGCTCACAGTCCTCATATCCAGAAGAACCAGCCTTAAATATAACAACATTATCAGACGTATCCTTCCTTGCCTTAAGTCCATGCAACTTAGCAAACTCCAGACAATAATCCGCAATCATCCCGGTATTCCCAGAACCATGCGGAATCGCACAAATCTCCTGAAAATAAGAGAAAACCTCTGATGGTGATAACTCATTTATATCCATAAAAAGCCTCCTAAACCTACTTTTTCATCATTTTTCACAATCTGATAGGTCTTTTTTACATTGTTAGTTGGTTTATTATGCTTCTTTCCCCATTAAATACCTACTAATTCATCATATTTAGCAACATTAGTAGGTCTTTTCCTCATATGTTTACAACACTAGACATTTCTTGTCAGCCAAAAAACCTACTATTCTCGCATAAATCAGTCAAGTCCAAATTTGTGTGTAAATTCATCTTTCAGTTATGTGGTTTTATCT